>Ga0209208_10008837_pt1 | contig 13351 bp, 11 predicted proteins | sample S1TSphfallax_3_FD_187694 | JGI IMG/M metagenome (GOLD analysis project Ga0209208, IMG submission 187694) | Host-associated microbial communities from peat moss isolated from Minnesota, USA - S1T2_Fd - Sphagnum fallax MG (SPAdes) (version 2) | ecosystem: Host-associated > Plants > Peat moss >...
ACCATCGTCAATCGCCTGGCTATGATTGAACAATTTAACAAACCTCTCTTAATTCTTCTCCATTTTGAGTGATTTAAAATGTTATAGGACCACCTTCTCACACTCTACAAATCATCTTTGAAATGCAAAGCCCAAGGACCAACCAAAAAAGAGCAATAAAGAAAAAAAAAAATTACATGTTTTTTCTTTTTTTCTTTTTTTTCCCATTTTTCTTCATTTTGACCCCTCCTATTTCAAACCTCATAATTCTTTTTATTTCTTATTCATTTTAAATGATTTAAAGTGATATAGAAGTGTCACCTGAAGTTTTATAAATCATTGTTAATCTCTAATAGCAATAGAACAACAGACAAGGAATTTTTTTGAGTGTTCGGTAACCGACCTTTGTCATGTTTGGTGGTTTGTTTTTTTGAGTTCTTGACCCTTTCTACTTTGGGGGGTTGTAACTTTCTCATTTCTATTTTGTTTTTGATGATTTTTAGTGTGCTAGATATGGCAATAGGAGGGGTTCAAGTTTTGTTTGGACACAAAAAATAATGGAGCCCTCCCCTTGGATCCAACTTGCCTTGAACACTTAAGTGTTCGGCCACCGACCGGATTATCTTACCATAGTTTGGAATGAACTTTCACTTTGGCCTTTCCTTAATTCAATTGCAACAAAGTTTGCACAATATTAAATTTTTTTGTGGTTAAACAACATCATCTTATACATAATTGGCATTTTCGTTCAAATTTATTTTTTGGGTACACCTTTTGTAATATACATAGGTTCCACAATTGTTTTATTGACAAATTTCAAATTTGTCACTCATCCCACTTGCAAATTTGATCCTTTCAATTCATGTACAAATTGTCTAGAACAAAGTTGGATTATTTTGATTTCAAAAAATATTATAATGCCCATTTAAATACCCCCAAGAAAGGTTGTTGTTTATTTTACCTAATAGAGTTTTCCTTAAAGTCATGCCCTATTGGGCCTAAGTTTCATTTTTTATTTGGTGCATTATCCCCTTTTGACCATTGTCCATAGAGCCTAGCAATAATGGACCAAACTTTGAAAACTTAGTGAACACCCTTCCAACAACTTTTTTTTCACCTCACAGGTTGCCCACCTATAAACTTTGTTATGTTGGGATTTAGGGCAATGTTTTTTTTAGTGGCAAAATTTCGCATCTTTTCAACTTGAAGAAAAACCTTTCTACTTCCTTGCCCTAAATGAGGGCCGTTATTTTGTCCAAATCACTACCATTTAATGTCTCTTTAAAAGAAAGAGGCCACCTTTTACATCAATAACATAAATGGTTGTTGATTTGTACTATGCAAGAGGATCGCAAGATGCCAACTTTTGAAGGAGGCATGTCACAAGTTGCAATATTGTCTATCCTTTTTCAATCAACTTTGCCACAATGCTGCCTCTAATTTTCACCTATTTTAAGAATAAGTCACCTCTATTTGTTTAGGTCATAATTTTCTTCCTAGCAACTCCTAAGTATCAACGTTTAGACTTTGAAACCACCATTAGAGCACAACAACTATTGTGCAATGAACATATACTTTAGAGGTTTAAGGTGAACATAAATCTTCCTTGCAAATTGAATTTATTTTTGTTGTTTCTTATTGTTGAAGCCAAGATCTTGCATTAAACTTGTTATTTAAGTAATTTGTGTTTGGAGTTTAAAGTTTGGATGTTGTAGACTTGTGAGAATCAAACGTCAAGTTCAATGATTATTTGTTTTCTTGTTGTTGAAGCTGATAATTGAGATGTTGCATTAAGCTTGCTACTTAAATAATCTGTGTTTGGAATTTAGAATTTGGACATTACAAACTTGTGAGAATTAAGCTTCATGTTTGGTCACTATTGTAAGGACTTTGGACTAGTGAACATTGTTTGCAATTTTGTGTTATTCAAATGAAAATGATTTGAATTTTCCACCTTTGCTATGGATGACTTGCATACTCAGGTACTAAGCTCAGACATTTAATCTTTGGGCAAATTGAAAAGGTTTTTAGTGTTCATCGACCTCTTCTTGAACTTTCAAAATTTGAGGTTTGTTTTAAGTTTTCAAATTCCTTAAACCTTTGAGCTTGAATTGTTTTGGTTTTCAAATTATTTACTTGTTGATTTCTTTTTGGTTTGTTATTTTGTTCACATCTTGTGGAATTGTCATCTAGTCTTCTTACACACCATTTCTAATGGCTCCGTTAAAACCTCCTGCAAATTTTAAATTCAAGCATTTTCTTGTCGATCCTTCCTCTAATTCCAAATATATTGTGGCAAAAACAAGTATTTTGTTGCCCCCCTTCTTAAAACCTCAAAATGGTAGTAACAAATCCTTGGTTACAACTAGTGCTTCTTCTTTAGGCACCACCATTGGTGTTGAAAAACCTATTTCAATTTATTATGACCCTATTGTTCCAAAGCCAAAAAAAGCCATGAAGGCTAAACGGGAACTTAATAGAGTGTTTCAAGACATTTGGGCTACAAAATTGCCTTGGGTAGAAGCAATGATACATCCTAATGGCAAATTATCCATGGTGAAGTGTAAGGTTTGCAATTTTGTTGAAAAAAGAAAAAAATTGTTTATCCCAAAGTTTGATGGCTTACAAAATTATGCTAGGCAACGAAAGGCTATTGTTGCAAAGCCCGATGTGAAAGTGGGAGAACATTTTATGAGTTTGAATAACCCACATGTTAAAAATGAATGTGATAGTTTGCTACAATGCATGTAAGAGGTTCTGTAATTGACCAAGTTAATGTTAATTTGCACACTAAAAAAAAATGGAAGTTTTTGTAGTTTGTTATAGTTTTGCATCTTCTATAGCAAGGATGCCTACTTACGAATTATGAAAATATGCGATAATTGTTTGTTTTTGTCAAAATTCCAAACAAACCCCAACATCATTGGAACGATTCAAGTGTTCAAATCATGGTTGAGTGCATGCACAAGATTGTCCTCACAAACACACAAATGGCTATTAAAAAAACAAGGTTCATTTCTACTTCTATTGATGAAGTTACCATTGTGGACTGCCAATCTTGATTAGGTGTTCATGTGTACCTTTTTGATGGCTAGAAGCACAACCCTATATTATTGACCTTGGAGTAATTGGTCAATGGTGGTATAACAAATAATTTCACAAAAGGTTATAATGGATAGTGTGTTCCAATATGGGGAATAGTCAAAATTTGACCTTGCTTCAAAATTCATAAGTTATAGTGCAAATGGAATTTTAGTTTTTCAGGGTGTAAAACATTGGTGTTAGAACACAATTGAGAAAGAAATTTGCACCGTACATGCTACGAGTACATTGTGTTGCACACTGAACAAACCTAACAATACAAACATTGTCAAAACTACTTCTAGTGTCTAAGATTGAAACAATGTTATAATCAATCTACACCTATTATTTTAATCCTAAGCAACATTTAGAACAAGAAAAGGAAATTTCCCAAGCTTGGATAATTTTTGGAATAGAAGGCCTTGAAATTCTTCACAATATGAAAACATGTTGGATTTCAATGCTTTCACTTGCAAAAGGGATTTTGACATAATATAAAATAGTTGTGATTTAGATGTTTGATGAACAAGCATCCCATGACACATCGAAAGCAGGTTTGAAGTTGCTTTGTGATGTTAAAGTGTTCTTAGGACTAACATGTATTATTCCCTTGTTGGAATTTGTCTAGGGCTTGTTCAAGTTTGTTCAAAATCAAGACATTTTTATATGCAATTTTGTTGTTGTCGTCACAGAATGTGAGGTGCAACTATATCAAACGTATTGTGATTAGCATACCATGTATGGGCAGAAGGAGTTTGGGTAGTTTCTGGACACAATGGAACATTTAAATGATCTTTTGCATCATGTTTGGCTTCTTGACCAGAACATTAAGCTTTAATGTCCAACCTTCCAATTTTATGGATGTATTTATATGCAACATAATAGGTCCATAGTCACAAGTACTTTGGACTAAGTTTCCACAATTGATTAGTTCTTGGTAGTGCATGATGTGAAAAAAACATTCATTAGTGTCACTTGGGGTTTAATTGAAGAGTTATAGCCACACTTCCTTTCACAAGAGATTACGAATGTAATGGGATTATTTATCCCTAATTTTGGATTTAGCTAGAAGCTTAACATATTTTCTTGGCATAGTTGAACATTTTGAAAGTTCATTATTATCATGGGAAGAACATTGGGGCCAACCCAATGTACATCCCTCCCTTGGTTGATGAATTGAAGTTAGAAGCACGAGCTTCTTTCTTTAAAGTGACAATGTTGGCCAATTCTACTATAGCAATGAAACTTCCTTTAGATTACAATCCATGCTCTAGGATGTGGGCATTGTCAACTACTAATTAAATTATTTGTTTTAAGTTGTCAAAGTGTTTGAAGTTGGTGGAGATGTCCATGGTTGTGGTCTTAAGCAACATGGAAGATGAATGGTGTTTTTCTAATATGTCTTTCATGAAAAGTAATTTGATAAATTAGTTGATAGCCCATTTGCATTTGGTGGTTCGGATGTGTGCATAAAGCTTCTACATTATGGAAACTTTCCCATTTATTACAACTATTAGATCTTAGGACTACCAAAAGAATGAAAGGGTTATAAATGCATAGTAGACATGAAATTTGCACAACAAAGCCCTACAAGAAAGCCTTAAACCTTAAACCATGTTTTTCCATAAGCATTTGTTCTTGCCACATCTTTGCACTTCTGGTTTTTGTACCTTAATGCACTTGCTGATGTTTGTAGTTTTGGTATGTTTTTGAATTTGATTAATGGCCATATGCATTAGAGTTTTGACCTTGTTGACAGTTGATGTGTTTTTTGTGTAAAACTAATATAGTATTTATAAATTTTTGTAGGCAATATTTCATCGCGATGGGTACAGTCCATTTGGATCAAGGTTCAACTCCCCTATGAAATGTTACTTGTAATTAATTTAACTTAACATGGCTTGTAATTATTTGAATTATCAAAGATCTTGGTGGCCCTTTGCTATTGCATTTTGCATTTGGTTGCTAATAATTTTACATTTGATTCACTATAATAGCTTACAAATTTGAAAGACATAATGAATTTATACCCAACAACTAAATTACCAAAAAAAAAATAGCCTAGCTAAGTTTTTACCATAAACTTTGACACCTAGCTTCAACAATCTGAAAGGTTGGCATTTGTTAACTATGGGTTGGCAAAACCTAGCCACCTAGGCCCCCTTTGAAAATCCATTTAAAAAATGTTAGCTTAGGGAGGTCCATGGAGTCCATGGGGATTATAGACTAGGGGTTATGGCCACATATGTGGCTACATAGGCCTTATATAACTATATATAGCAATGTAAGACTATGCATGACTATATAGACTTTATATATTTATAAATAGTTATATGAGGCTACTTAGGACTTAGGACTTGAGGTTTTAGGGTTTTGTTTGTAGCGTTTGTCTTTGGTTTTTTTAGGGTTTAGGTTTCAAGGTTAACTTTTGGGATTTGCAATTTTATGGTTTAGTTTTTCAGGTTTAGTTTTTGGTTATTTTAAGGTTTAGGTTGTAAGGTTAATTTTTCGAACTTGGAATTTTAAGGTTTAATTTTAAGGGTTTGTCTTTGGTCTTTTTAGGGTTCAGGGTTTCAAGTTAACATTTGAAACTTAATATTTGGGATTTCAAAATTTTTAATTTATAATTAAAGTAAGGGTTGATCTTTAGGGTTTAAAAGTATAGAAGTTTGATTTTTATGGCTCATGGGGACTATATGAAATAGAGAAATAGTTCAAACCAAACTTTTTCTTTTCATTTTCATTTTACCACACCAAAGTGTTTTTTTTCATTTTCACTTTACCACATCAGAATCTTTCTCTTTCTATTTCTAAAGCACGTCAAGATCCAAGAACTTGTGAAGAAAAGAAACTTCTAACACATCAAAGTTTCTCTTTTCAGCATCACTTTAGCACACCAACATATTTTTCTCTTTTCATTTTCACTTAAAAATAAGATGTCATCTTCAAGTTCAAGCCATGATTCTTTCTCAAGCAAGTGAACGGACTTCTTCAAGTGACGAGGAAATGTTTGATGAAATGGACCAAGAAGTTACTATGTTTTTCCAATGTGCTTTTAATGCTTTCAACTTTGAAGACCTTCTAAACTACCACGAGGACAAGGGATTGAAGAATTCATTGATTAGGTGGCGGGGGTTCGAGATGTTTTGGCTACAATGTGGGCCACACCCTCCTTATTCAAGAACCTCACCAACTTCACATTGATGGAATTTGAAGAGCTAGTAAGTCGAATAGTGCTAATAATCTCCTCCCATGCTAGGTCCAAAAGTGAACCTTCTTGGCCTTCAAAGTTGCATGGTTAAAGGTAGGTTTTAAGGTCTAAAATTAGGGTTTAGGGGTTGAAATTAGGGTTTGAAATGGTTTAAGTTTGAATTTTGGGTTTAAGTTTGTCTTTTAGGGTTAGGGTTTCAATGTTAAAGTTTAGGTTTTAAGCTTTAAGGGTTTTGATTTCAAGTATGAAATTAAGGGTCAGGGTTTGAAATTAGGGTTTGAAATTAAGGTTTAGGATGGCTTAAGTTTGAATTTTGGGTTTAAATTTGTTTTTTAACGTTAGGGTTTTAACATTAAGGTTTTTATTTTTGGTCTGAAAATGGGAGCTAGGGTTTAAGGTTAGGGTTTGAATTTAGGGTTTAAGATGCTTAAGTTTGAATTTTGGGTTTAAGTTTATCTATTAAAGTTAGGGTTTAAGTTTTAAGGTTTTGCTTTTAGGAATGAAAATTCAAAACAAAAATTTCAGGTCTGAAATTTAAGGTTTTACGGTTGTGTTTTTGGCTTAAGGTCTAAATTGAGGGTTAGGGTTTATGTATTAAGGTCTAGGTTTTAGGGTCTGAAATTAGGGACATTGGTTAAGATCCAAAAGCCCTGGAAAAACACAAAACATTGGACATGGTGTAATGGCCACAAAAAGAAATATGCAATGAACAACACCATGATTTTGGACCACCATGGATTGTTTATTTATATTGATTTGGGCTACCTTGGATCTTATCATGATGTAAGCATTTTTTGCCATTTGGCCATTTATCAAGAATGGCCAATATTTAGGTACAAGTCTAAACTTGCACAAAATTGTAATTTTGAATGTAAAGTTTTTTAAGGTTTTCAAATTTGAAATTAGGGTTTTAAGTTTGAAGGTTTTTATTAAGGTCTAAAATTATGGTTTCTAGACTTGAAATTAAGGATTAAGGTTTAGGATTTTTAATTAGGTTTACAAACTTGAAATTAAAAATTAGGAATTAAGTTCTAAAATTAGGGTTGATAAAATTGAGATTAAGCTTTAGGTCTAAGGTTGAAATTAGGTTTTATAAACCTAAAATTAAGGTTTTAGGGGATTAGGTTTTGAAATTAGGGTTTTAAGGTTTGAAATTAAAGTCTATAGACTTAAAATTAAGGATTAGGGTTTAGGTTTTGAAATTAGGGTTTAATGTATGTAATTAGGGTTTGTAAAAATGGGATTAAGGTTTAGGGTTGAAGGCTTGAAAGTAGGGTTTTGATGTTTGTGGCAGTTTGAAATCAAAGTTTTAGGTTTGAAATTAAGTTTTATTAGTTTGAAATTAAGGTTTTAGGTTTAAATTCACACCAAAAAATGGATTGCATAATCACAATTTCTTACATCAATGTCTTGATTACAATTCCAAAATAGACCTAACTTTTGTTCTAAACTTTTCTTATGAAGTCACACCTAAATCTTTAACCATCTTCAAATTATCAGTGTTGTTAGGTACCGTTTAAACGTTTAAACGAAAAAATGTTTTTTTGTTGTTTAAATGGTGTTTAAATGTTTTCCTTCGGTACCAAAAAAATGCCCATATAAAAAAACGGTGTAGTGCCAGTTGCATTGCGGAGTGCGGTTCGTCGGCGTTGCCCCAAACGTCATCACGCATATAAAAAAACGGTGGAGTGCCATGCTGCAGTGCCAGTTGCATTCAGCACTATGGTTCGTCGCACCAAACGACGCGTCGCTTGTTTGTGTCATTTGTTGATGAGTGCGAACACCGGCAAGTATGGAAGTGGGCGCAAGCCTTGCGATGCGCATCATCACTTTATCCAAACTGATCGCATGGCCAACAAGACGCAATGCTTCGTTCGTTGTGTGCATTGCACTGACGCATTTGAGAAGGGTGTTCCTGGTGCTTGTGAGGCCGTCGATGTGCTAGGGGAAAAGAACGCCATAGAGTCACACCTATGTTAGTGCAAGTTCTACGAAATGTAGGACATGCAGATGTTTGATTCAGAGCCCAACACCTCTCAAGCTCAACATTTCGAGGTTGGGCCGCCAACTTCATTGTGGACGTCGACCAACCACAATAGCTCCAAGCGAGCATGTCAACAGCCAATCCTCAAATATTATCCGGCTCCTATTTTGAACGAAGAAAAGATCAAATTTCATAGCTTCTTGTTGGAGTTCCAAGCCGAAGCCAACCTTCCTGAGTCGTTTGTCAACTGGCGAAGCTTTCGGCGCCTCATCAAGTTTTACAATGTGGAAGCCGCAAAAGCGTTACCTACCCGCCAACTTCTGGGAGGCCCAATCTTGAACAAGTACGCGGACAAGGTGGACTCAGGTGATCATGCAGCGTTGAAGGTGGCAGCACCACTTGGTTCGAGAAAAGTGCATCAACTTCCTATCCGACGCCTGGGAAAATATCACAAAAACGCACATTCTCGGTGTCATTCTGTCATTGGCGGGCCTCTCCGTCATGTTCGGCACATTCATTTGTGGAAGTTGACATGACGGCCTAGCCATCGCTGAGCATCTTAGAGCCCACCCCCACCAAGCTCACTGGCTTGCGTGGCACGAAAGTGCCTTTGGGGGTCCTATTTGAAGGTGTAGACCTTATTGACTCGTACTAAATGGAAAAAATTGCGTTTAAACGCAAAGAAATCGTTTAAACGTTTAAACACCATTTAAACGTTTACTAAATCTGTGACGATCGTTTTTAACAACATAGAAATCATTAATTTTAACTTTGTTTTTTTTCCCCTCATGATTGATATCCATTTTCCTTAACAAGAATGCATCATAAACATTAGACATAAAGGAGAATCGACTTGCCACAGTTGCCACAATTTTAGAATTCATGGTCACAATCTCCCACTTGCTAAGTTTTGCCCTAAGGCCTTGCATTTATCCTAGGGTGGTCAATGGGATAGGATTTGAAGAACTGGCACCAACAAAAGGCACATCTAACTCATTCAGGGGAAGGATTTAACTAGGGCTAAAAAATGAAGTTTGGGTTATAGGTGTGCAATCAATGAAATTTTGTCGTCTCTTCAAAACATTTTGACTTGCATGTCCATTAATGGATTTCAGTTGTTCCAAAACCACATCACATTATAATGCGGTTTGTTTTGAATGTTTTTATTGGAAGTATGCATCTTCAATTCCTTCAAAGGTTTCATGTAGATGGTCCTCCAATGTTTTTTCATCAAATTGGGGGTCTGGGTAGGCTTTTAGGTAATCTTGATATACAAATTTCCAAACCACATTAGGGATCAATTGAATTCCATGCTTTTTGCTAATGTTATACATAATAAAATGATGGTTATATAATGTTGCAAATGTGCTAAGGTGTGTAGATTCCACAATTTGCCAAAGTAACCTCTTTCAATGGGGTTGTTTGGGCTTGTGCAATGCCACTAATTTAGACACTTGAATTTCATCCATGAATTCATTAACATTTGAAAAATTCCCCATTATTGAAAACAAACGCACACCCAACATTCACATTCAAATGACCTTAGAAAACCTAAGAATGGACCTTAATAACCAATTTAGTACCATTCAATAGTAATCTACATGAAGCAATTAGGTTTCAATATGCATGGTTTACAAGGAGGTCAAAAGGACTAAAAACAAAACCAATTGAAACAAAACAATATTTCATGACAAGGCAATCAAGGTTTGGGTATGCGACGTTACAAGGTCAAAATGACCATAAACAAACCCAATTGAAACATGGCTATTATTTTCATAGTAGATTTGCTTAACCATTAGGCCCTAAACAAATACCCAAATAAGCAAGATGGTAGCCCTACCCACCTAAACCAATAGCATGAAAAAGGATAGCTACACCTACAACTTTAATAAGATCATATGTTAATTCCATTCAAGAGTAAAATATGTACAAAACAATCATGGTTCGGGTTTGTGGCATTATCAATAAGGTCAAAAAGACTAGAAAAAAATCCACTTCAAACATGACTTTTCTTTCCATGGTAAATCTACTTACTTATGAGGCCCTAAATAAAAACCCAAAGCAACAAGATGGCAGCCCTACCCACCTAAACCAATAGCATGAAAAAGGTTGGCTAAATTTATAAATTCAATCATATTAGTTGTTGGTTCCATTTTGGAGTAACATGTACAAGGTAATTAGGGTTTGGATATGTGACTACCAAAAAGGTCAAAATGACTAAAAACAAAACCTTTGAAACATGGTAGTTGCATTCATGACCAAAAAGTACAAAAATACCAACAAGAACAAATGCAAAATAGGTTCTTTGGTCAATTCTATAAATCATTAGAGATTCAACAAAATCCATGTTAAAGTCATGTATATTTACATACTTTGATTATACAAAAAATCAAATCTTAAGAACATCCTTGTGTATCTATCTATTTTCAATAAACATTTCAAGCATTCTAGTTCAAATTGTAGGTGGATTTTCATAGAATGTCTTAGAAGTTCGTAAGCTTGAATGGTTTTGTGGTAAGATGTGTTGTCAATTGTCACAATCTCAAGTGTGTTCCAAGTGTATTGCCCACAACGTTGTACCAAGACTTGTTAATTTGACGAAGGTGTCACATCATTGATGGGTCCATGGGCAAATGAATTAAAATATGTTCATTGACAAAAGTGTCTATGAGAGGAGGGAGAATATGGCATGGGTGTTTACATGAAGGTTTTTGTTCTATGGGTCTTGGGGTAGAAGGCCCTTCCAAAATTGGTTTTTGGGTAAGTTTTTGGCTTACTTGGTTTTAGGTTTCAGGGTATGGGTGGCTAAAATTCTAATGTAATTGGAGGAGGATTTCTAAACTTCTTCATGAATTTTATAAGCCATAAAGTTGTTAAGGTTTGTAGGATAGCACAAAGCTTGTGAGCAAATACACAATGTGACCACAATGAAAGTAAGAAACATTGCCAAAAAGTTAAGTTTTTAGGACAATAATCATTAAAAAAATCATCTTTTTTCATTTGAAGAATTGGATATAAATATGGTATCTAAGGTTATGGGATAAACTTCACTTAAAAAAAAACACAAGAAATGGTGAATATCCTCCTATTCAACTCCTTCCATTTTTAACATCACATGCCATTGGAGGTAATTTGAACTTCATAAAAAAAAAAGCTCCAAAAGTTTTGATGCATTCGTGACCTACAAGTTGTAGCAACAACAAGCAATTTGAATTTCAAACATTTATAACACTAGGCAATTTGAGTTTCAGACTAATGATATAATAGAAATGGCCTATTATAGATCTTCAAAGCTTCGCATTTGTAGGTCGCAACTTCACACAATCAACGGTGGAAAAAAAACTAGAGAGGAAAAAACCTGATTACAAATCTTGTGAAAAAGCTCAAAACCAAAGAGGATAAAAACCCAAATGTAGATCTTCATAACTTTTCGCTTATAGGTCAAAACTTCATACATGTGAAAGAGGAGAAAAATCCAAGTGTGAATCTTCAAAACTTCATGACTACAAGTTGGAATTTCACACAAGTGAGAAAAGAAAAAACCAGAGAAGAGAAAAAACCAAGGAGGAGAAAAATTCAACTAGATATCTTAAGAGCTTCATGTTTGCAAGTCAAAACTTCAAACAAGTTAAAAAGGAGAAAAACCCAATTGCAAATATTTGGAGCTTTGCACCTACAGGTCGAAGGTTCACACAAGTGAGAAAGGAGAAAAAACAAGAGAAAAGAAAAAAGGTATTCAAAAAGACCTTTGAAACTTCATGTTTACAAGTTGAAACTTCATATATGTTACATACTTAAAAGTGTTTACTACACATATTTGGTAATTCTAACTTCAAATCGGAGGTTCACACAAGTGAGAAAGGAAAGAAAGCTAGAAAGGATAACAAAGCCTACTCAAAATCTCATCAAACCTTTGTGCCTACATAATACCCAAGCTCCACAAAGCTAAAAGAAAAGAAAAGGGTGTGGACTTAACACCTTCACACCTACAAATGTAGAAGCTCCCAAAAGGTGAAAGAAAAGAAAGAATTGTTGTCATTGAACCTTGCACCTACAAAACATTAGAACTCCACATAAGTGAGAAAGAAAAAAAGAACTTTCACCATCGACCCTTTGCACCTATGCAATGTTGAAGCTTCAGATTAGAGAAAGAGGCTATAAATGTATCATCTAAACTTATCAAAGGGGAGAAATGAGAGAAAGGTTGGAGCTTCTAAGGAGGAGAGAAAGGTATTGCTAGAGTCTCAAGAAGATGCACATTGAAAAGAGCCACGATCATAAACCTACAAGCAACAACTCCACAAGTACTTGGCACCAAACGCGGTTGGTGCTGAGTTGAGGTGTAAAATCTAGTTCAGTGCCCTATTGGGATGTAGTGTAATTTTTTCATGCCATGTTGGGCATTATGAACTGGATTTTGGGCAAATATGGGTTATGAGCCATGTGTTCGGCATACTTTATGAAAAGTTCTAATAAGTTGGAGTTATGTGAGAAAGACTACGATTGGTGTGTCAAAGTTTAGAAACAATACAAGGGCCCAAAAAACACCTGCTTTTGAATTGTCCATTTTGCTCAATGCAAAAGTATTTTTGAAAATGAAACAAGGACCATAAGTTTTGTTTTTGAAAAATCAATCTTGCATTCAAAATACATCCATGGTTGTTGTTGATGATGATGATGATTTATTTGGCTTTTTAAAAAAGAAAAATTCATGGATGGGTTTGATGACAAATTATCACAAAAGTTTATTCACAAATTTCCTTCTAGACTAGATTGTCAAGAAAGATGTTCCAAAAAATTTCATACCCATTCAAAAATCATCCCCCCTTTGATGGGTTTTTCGGAAAAATATTTAAATAACAAAATTTCATGTACCCTCTTGAACACCAAAAGAGGTAAAAATTGGAGGTGTGAGATTTACTTAACTTTTTTTCAGAAAACCATGGATGGGTTGATGACAAATAATCACAAAATTTCTTCACAAAAATCTCTTGTTCCTAAGATTGTCAAGAAAGATGACCTAACTTTTTTTCATACCCAATCAAACATGCCCTCTCTCATGGGTTATTTTTGGTGAAGTAGGTAATCCATTTGAA
>Ga0209208_10008838_pt1 | contig 13349 bp, 12 predicted proteins | sample S1TSphfallax_3_FD_187694 | JGI IMG/M metagenome (GOLD analysis project Ga0209208, IMG submission 187694) | Host-associated microbial communities from peat moss isolated from Minnesota, USA - S1T2_Fd - Sphagnum fallax MG (SPAdes) (version 2) | ecosystem: Host-associated > Plants > Peat moss >...
AAATAAAAAGAAAATCACATTAATGAATTTACCATATGTTAATAACATTTGAATAAAGTATCTTTACAAAATGTTCATTGTGTTGTAAAAAGTGAGCAACCCTATCTTGCAACTATCCATATGTCTTCCAATCTATGGTTCAAAATGCAAGTATTGAGTTGAAAGAACCTCAAGATGTGCGTACATATGTGCACAACCCACTTTTGCACATGTACATTTAGCCTATTTAGATAATGGATAAAAAACTGGAAATCTTACATTCAATCCATGGTTGTAATCCTAGACAACCATGGAGCTATTTGCTCTAGAAGGGAAAATGATATCTTCTTCTTTAATTTTGATTGCTTTTGTGACAATGCTATTGATAAGATCATTTCTATGTATATATTTTTTATATCCATTTCATTTTAGAAATTCCATGTACCAATGATGTTTTGCCAAGTCAAATGTTAATGACAATATTATCCAACCCAATATTTTTTTGCTGAATGTTTGGCAATGTTTGAAGACATTATGATAATCTTTAATTGTTGCATTCGTATTCTATCCAACGTGGGGGAATTCTTGAATTGTTTTTATCTCACATGTATGGCAAAACTACAAATTGCATTGTAATGGCAATAAGTAAACAAAAACAAAAAGTTGTTGAAATTTTGATTAGATGAAATATATTTTACAAAACAATTTCAGATTAACCTTGTTTGGGCATTCAAGTTTGTTTGAAATACTCCATGAAAATAACCTCAATTGCATGATCAATGAATATTTGGTCCAACAATGCAAGGGCAACTTTGTAAGTTTCCACTACCAATTTACTAAAAGTTTTCAAATACATTTCCATGCCTAGGTTGCACATGCCACTCTCACATCTATTGCTCAAACATTCTTTATCAAATGATTTAACCAAAGTCAATGATCCAACCCATACCATTTTATTCGACATGAAATTCTAGTTGATACATATGAAAAGTTCTCTCAACTACATAGAGTTCAAACAAAAGCAAACTTGGGGTAAAACAATTTCATCAAGTGAAAAAATGTGAATATGCAATTATACATTGGATTATTATGCAAATGGATTAGGATATTCGATGTGAACATGTCCTTTTGTTATGATGGATGAATTATTTTTCAATTCCAACTATAATCGACAACTTCCATGAAAACATTCTATGCTTCCAAATATTACATGTTTCCAACCCTCTCTTAGTGGAGCTGCAAATGCACTTGTAGGTGCAAATGTTGCAATCTTGCATTAGATTTTGGAGGGACATGTTGGTGTTTATTGCTTTTATGGAGCATTATTGAAAACTATTATCAGTCCAATTTCACAATCCTTCAAAGTTTGTGAGATGTAGTGGTCACATATTGCCATGGACATCTTCAACACATGTCTATCAAATAATTAATTAATTTGGAAGATTTCATGTTTTTTTGAAATCTTGAATATTTCAAAAGATTTTTTATTTTCTTTCACAAACTTTTGTTATTTGAAAATTTTTTGGTTGAAAATTTCAACATTTTTTACAAATAATATAATTAATGTTCAAGCTATCAAGGTACTACAATGCATAATTGCAAATTTTCCTTTGGTTTCATGGGTATGGATTTGTCCTTGCAAGATGGAAATGAAATTCTTTTTTTTTAGGAAAGGAGAAAAATGCAAGGAAATAAAAAGAGAGGTGTTTACTTAAAGGGGAAATGCCAGTAATGGGGCATTCTCCTGAGGTTTAGGAACACCCTCGGGTGCCCCTCCCTCACGAAAACACACTTGTAGGGGAACCCACTTGTTGTAGGACAAGTTATTGAAGCTTTAGTCCATTTGTGAGCAACAACATTCTGGGATATAATCTGCCGATGTGCCTGCCTGGTCGCCGCTGCCAGCAAAGGCGGCAGCTTCATAAATACACACAAAACTTTAAATTTCGTCGCTTCCATGTAACGGTCTTTTGAGCGCTCGGCTGCTGCACGGTCCCCAGTCCCGACCCCCTCCTCCCATCCTTCGTCGCCGAGTCTGCTACTTTTTCTTCTGCAGCAGCTGCTGTTGCTGATTTGCCTTGTTGTTTCAGTGTCGGGGACTTTTACCTTAGATTAATCGCTTTGCCAATCCATCAGTTTGTTGTAGCACAGTAGCTGATGAAAAGACTGCAGGGTTCACTTCTTGTTCTTCTTCTGCCTCTTCTTGTTCTTCTTCTTCCATGGTAGTGAACTTTGTCAGTTGTATTTTTGGCGCTGGATAATAGATAGCATTTCTGGAACGTCTTCAAGTGTTTGGTGGTCCCGCATTTGACAGGTTGAATTCTCTCGTCGATATCTGACATGTACTTTACCAGCTAGTTGCTTGAAGGGTTTTGCCAACTGCTGTTTCTCGGATTTCTTTCTCTCATGGATTTATTATTTTTGCAGCAAAACTTTTTTTTTTGGTTTGGAAATGCCGTCGTCCAGTTGCTTGGGTGTTTTTTGCCAGAGGTTTCTCTCTGTTTCTTTTCTCATGGATTTTTGCAGCACTTCGGTTTGAGGCGATTGTGAAACAACCGTTGAAAATATGCCTTCCAATTTTTGCAGGCGTGCGACGTGAGAAGTGTGAGAAATGGTGCTGCATTCAGGTCTTTTTTGGCAAGAGCGTATCCATCCATGGGAGGTCGAATGGGAAATTGCACTAGGACTTAAGCGTATTTCACAGTACTCAAACAATCAGTTGATCCTTCTGGTGGGGGAGGGGGATTTCTCGTTCTCATTGGCTCTTGCAACTGCATTTGGGGCAGCTCACAACATCGTCGCTACATCTCTTGATTCTCGAGGTGAACCTAATTTCTTCTACAGCTTCATCTCTTTCCTTCTTTGTCTCTGTCCAATTCTGCAGACAATTTGGTGTTGTGGACATGGGATAAACTATCTGCTTTCAATAAACCCTAAGCCCTAAACCATGTGCATTGACAGAGATTCAGTTGTCTAATGTTGTCGAATATCTTTTGCGTTGTGGAGCAGATGAAGTATTGCAGAAGTATGGACAAAATGGTGCTGCTAACCTCTGTGAACTAGAAAGGCGAGGGGCCCAGGTTCTCCATGGAGTGGATGTACGGAACATGTCAAACCCATACCAGAGTGGGTTGGGAGACAGACTGCGTTTATTTGATCGCATCATCTACAACTTCCCACATGCTGGCTTCACAGGACCAGAAAATCTTGTGCCTGTGATCAAGTAATTTTTCTTACCCACATCCATCATCTACTTGGTTGTCTTCATTCAACCACACCAAAAATGGTGCAGCAATTCATAGTCTTCCATTGGAATTGTTGCTAACATTTTAGATCCATGATCAATCTCCATAATTGTAGATTCAACCACAATTGTCCATGGATTCCTATTAAAATTTTAATGACATGTGTAGTGTCTGTGAATATTTGTCTACATAGGAGACACAAAGAACTTATTGGTCTTTTCTTTGAAAATGCGTCCAAGATGCTCTTGCATGGAGGGGAGGTTCATGTAACACACAAGCTGGGTCCCCCATATGATCAATGGGGACTGGTTGAACAAGCAGAGGCAAGTGGACTTGATCTCAAGGATAATCCACAGGAATTCCACCGCTCCATTTTCCCTGGATATTGCAACCGCAGAGGGGCATATTGCATTCGCACTGGTGCACTACCTGGGGCCACATTTGGTCTGGGCAAATGTGCCACTTTCATGTTTCATTCAAGGTTAGCCTGTTCTCTAGGATTCGGGTTCTATATCTGGTATTTGTGGTATGGAATGGTTATCAGATACTTCACTCCCATGCTTGTAAATGCAAGTGAAGCTGCTATTGAGCACAGCTGTATTTTGATATCAGACACACTTCTATGTTGTCTAATTTGTTTTCTGTGGTGATGTCCTGCAGCTCCAAATGTGTTCAAAGAAAGGAGAGTACTGTATCAGGCCTCCAAATTCAAAAAATCCCTGCCCATTATGTGCAAGACAGCATGATGTGTAACACACCTCTCAGTAATCATCTTGCGTGGATACATAGGCAACAGATGTACCCAGGAATTCCCATCTTTCCAGACAACATGCATGATGAGTATTGCTTCAGGGATACACTACTGGGACACTCTCCTGATCACTTCCGAGTGCTGCATACAATTGCCCCACTGAACCTCCCGGTGTCTAATGGGGCTTGCCACTTTTCTGAATATACTCCACAGATATTCTATTCAACTCCAATGAACTGGGGGTTTTGAGGGAGAATGTTAAAAGGATGCCCACACATCATGAAGTCCTCACATGTTTGTCCTTCACTTCATTTGAAGATTAGCCTTTTAGCACCAGATGGGCTCTACAGAACTATTCTACCACCATGCCGAAGTACTTGCCACATGCCTCAAATGTGATCTTGTGAATATGGTAATTAGGCAAGAAGAGATTCTAGACTTTGCTACAAAGTGTAGCAAGGTTTTTTTTTAAGTTCAGAGCAGTTGGTCAGGAGAACCTGACTGACAGTTTTATCTTCTCTGCCTCCAGAGTTGTCAACTTGCCTACTCTTTTAGTTTCTATAAAGAATTGCAATTTGCATTGGCTTTCATGACTTCTTTTTGCCAAACAAGATAGTGTCACCTTCTTGACCTGGGTTGAGTCTTGGAAAATTGTTGCAAGAGGTTTTAGTTCAGTTTTGTGTGTGAATTTATTATAATTGCATACCCAGCAGTAAGTAGGTGGCCCTGCAAAAATGTATCTCACATCAAAGTTAGTTTACTTTTTTGCAACCTCAACAATGTTATTTTTTTCATTTTTTTGGTGCTAAAATTTTTGCTAAGTTTAACAGTAAAATTATTAGTCCAAAGTTTCACTAGAATTTTGTTTTCCCAAAACTTCCCCAATTTCTTTGTCGAAAATGGCGAGTTTTCACCAGACAAAAAACACTGAACCTGATCCAATAAACTAAAACTGAGACGGGAACTCAGGATGCTACTACTAATGCTGGACCAATCCTCATGATTGGCCAATCAGAAACAGAGAACAGCAGTCAGATCATATTTATTATACTCTTCTTCTTCTTCGGCAGGTGAATAGCTTGTCATGCACAAAAAATGGTGAGCCAAATTGGCATGTTTTCACTTTTCTTTGTCCAATTTTAATATGTTGGGTCACATACTGAGGCCTTGGGTGTACCAGGACCTGCGTTAGAGTTTGTACCATGGTAAAAATCTTTAAATCCATTTAAATCATTTATAAGTATTACAAATATCCCATGATAAGGTTAAATCAGGGTCTCTGAGTTCAAATCTAACATTTTTTGGGCTTTAATCTTGCCATTAAGAGGCCTCACTCAAAACGGTGAAGGTACTGATGTGGGTTCTGGTTCACCTTGGCAACATACTGAACACCGCTGGCGATGCTTTAAGATTGTTTAGCCTTCTAAATTGTTTTACCGATGCAATTTATTACATTCATACCATAGTACTGAAGTATCTACCATTGGGTTGGCAAATAATAACTAAGTAGAAGAGACGTTGTCAAACTGCAAATAGACCAGATTTGTGTTGGGCTAAGATGAAATTCTGCAGAACAAAACCAGTCCTGGAGATATTATTTAACATGGGCGTAAGACCATGTTAGGGAGAGACAGAAACAGCTGAGATAATAATATCACAAAACCAATATGCACATGCAGCCAAGTTGCACTTTTAAACCCAATCTAATGTATGTCAAAACTTCAAATATACCTTCAAAGAGTGTATATACCAAAACTTCAAAGATCCATGTCTGGTGTTGCATTCTAGGATAAACACTGTGCAATTGATTGAGAGTTTTCCTTGCTCTCCGTGACAAAGTCACTGAGTTTGACCAATGACTCTGTCAAAGAGGAGTGATCTCCTCTCCTGCATTTGACACGTGCACTTCCCAGTGCACACTGTTGATGGTCTCCTCAAAACCTCCAATTACTGTCTCCATCATCTTGTAATACTTCAGCCCAACCCTGCAAAACACGGAACATGATGAAGCCTGAGCTGGTGACATAATGCAATGGGAGATGAAGCTGCAAAGCAGTTTATGGTCCTTTTTTCTGCATCCTCATGAACTACAGAAATGCCAAAAGCAACAGATCCACCATATTGTCAAACACACCTACTAACCTACATCTGATTTGCCTTCAGGATCACAGGTTAGGAAGAGAAAATGAAATGCAGTGGCCTCACTGATCCAGACAACAATTCTGCATAATGATAAAGAATCCTTCACTCTGGCGATCATGTCAGAATGTGGCAATCTTCATATTCCAACCTCCAAATCAAGGACATGTCCAAAGAATGTCAACAAACAGCTGTGGCCATGTATCCATCTTCTGCACTCACCTCAATATCCTGAGTATAAATGGAAACTCTAACATTGGTGGTAGAGCTAGGGCTAGGATCAGGTATATTATTATCTGCAAAGACAATGTGCGCACCAGATGAAAGAAAGAAATAGTTGCAGCAAAACATCCTGCATTCCATCCCCCCCAGAAGTTTTCATGAAGAAATCATTGAATCCAATCACAAATCCTCCTCTTCTTTGCAGCAGAGGATGGCTGCTGAATCTGTTGGGGATAGTTTACCATCATCAGCATTCAATCAATCAAGCATTCAAATAGAAAGTTGGAACAAAGATCACTACTGTAAAGCAACTTGAAGACAAGACATCTCTTCCACTTCACTGCAACAAGAGTTTTCCAAAATCCTGCTAAGCTCTGCAAGTTTCCTTCAAAGTTATCCTCCACAATCCTGCAAAATTCTGCACAAGCATTCTTCAAGTCCAGTGATTTTTCACATAATTAGGCCGTCATACTTATGAATTCACAACCGAAGTCCTTGCATTTCAGAAACCTTACTTCTAGGAAATCATATCCAAGGGTTTGATGAAAACAATATGCGGCTTTAGAACAACCACCATGATCAGAAAATCTGAATGAATATGTTCCAAAAGCAATAATAATTCTAGACCATCAAAAGAAAAATGCATGCAAAGATGCAAGAGTGAAAAATATAAATACATTACTGGACAAATCCAGCTCCACAACCAAACAATGCAAGTTCACCATACAATCTGTGGATGAATATGGATCTGGCTAATAAGATACAGACAACGAACTACTACAGTTAACAGAATTCTGCAATCTGCAAAAACCATGTTTGCCAGAGGAGAACTGGAGTCTAAAAGCAATTCTTGATAAAATTCAATTAACAGAACCAATTCCATGAGCAAAAAGCCCCTTTCCTTGAGAGCCATATTTACACACATCCCAAGATGCAATACAAATCTCCAGCTCATTGATATCAAGCAATACCCTCATCCAGACTACTTCATTGCTACTGTGAAAGACATCCTCTATGAAAGAAACTCACAATCCCATGCTCTCTAATCTAGTATATGATTTGTGAAGTGGACAATCTTTACTCTGAGAAAAGCATTGCTTTTGCTCCCTTCTGACTTCTAATCATCTCGTCCTAACCTGGGAGTTACAACTACAAGCTTTTTGTGTACAATATGGAAAGAGAAACTAGTATGTTTTGTATGCCCAGCCATGCTCTGCAAGAAATGCTTGAACTGCTTCCTTCAGAGCCAAATTTGGAAACACTTGTTCTGGAGTCAATGGTGTCCTTGTTAATGGATCAAAATTTCCTACCTGCATCAGAAGACCCACTCTGCAGTTAGTCCAAGAGACATGAGGAGAGAACAACCAAGAAAACCACCTCTCCTTTTTCAATCTCACTCTCAACTCTGCATTCACTGGATCAACTGCATTTCTACAAAGTCTCTTTAATCAGCCTCTTCAAATATACAAATCTGAAATTCCTGTCCACAGCTTTGGTCATACTTGACAATAAGGTTTCAAGCTGTGGCAAGTGTTCAATGGGCTGTATCTCTGATGGTTATATCCCTCCACTGCTAAGGCAAAACAGTTTTACTGATGGGTTAGTGCAGGTTTACCATCTGGTACGTGGGCATAATCAGAGAAGACACAGTGTCAAGGATCACAAGGTTATATGACTTTGGTGAGCTGCCAAAGCAGGTTTTAAACCTGGGACGTGGAAATTCATCAGACACAGTCTATGGGATCAAAACAGTTAACTGACCTTCCGAAGATGTTCCAAAAGAGCAGACCTCTCATAGGTGACACCACTTGGAGTAATCACTGGATCTCTGAAGAGGTCCATTGTAATTTTGCAGCAGAAGTGATCAGGTACCTGCTTCATGCCCATAAAATGCTCCCAATTCTCAGTCAAAACTGTCCAATAACTGCCACCATCTCAAGTGGACAAAGAGAGCAGGAAACTTATTACAACATTGAGGGATTGGCTAAAAATGTGAGCTGAAACTTATTTTCTGGCTGTCAGAAAGACCTAAAGCAAATCCCAGGAAGCATGAGCACACATTTCCAGTGATCTCCACACTGAATGGCCCAATCTTGAGAAAGTTGCTTGAAGGGAAAGACCCACCTCAGCAGGCCTATCTGGTGCACTGGCCTTTTCAAATACATCAGAAAGAGTCTGGAGACGCTCTTGATATTTTTCATTACAATTAGAGAGTTCTGACATTTTCCGCTCATTGGCCAATAGTTGAGCTTCCCTTTGTTCAGAGGGAAAGTATGCCTCAGATAGGGCAACTGTCAACTCATCATCACTAACATCAATCACACCAGTAGGACCCTCTTGTGTTCGCTCTTGTCGTGCTGCTGCATCATTAATCTCCTTAATATTTTTGTCATGCTCTTCACGAAGAAGATGAGTGCAATGATCTCTGGAAAAACCCATCACAATAGTGGTCAGTTTCAAAAAACAGCATGGCTAACTAAATACAGATGTCACAATCAGCTTTTACCTCTGGTGACAACTGTAGACACAGAGAATTGACTACTGCACCCACATGCCAGGGGACAGGATTGAACTTCAAAACAGTCAAGCTTCAACCTACCTCTGCCACCATTGTGCACATTACTCTGAAGAACTCAAAAAAGCCAGTCTGTATCTTCACTGGTCATAAAAGTAAGAGTCATTTGAATGTAACAAAATCAAAGTATGCACTACAGTGTTTGACTTACTTCAACTCCTGCTGTTGGTGCTGCCGAACTGAGGCTGCTTGCTCCCACTCACTGTAACGAGCTTTTGCCAATTCTTGCCAAATTTCCTCAACCATGTAACTCCCTGACTTTCCACTTCGACCTAGCTCCAAAGCCTATTTACATTTGTAGAAATCAGCCCACTCCCAGAAGAAACTAATCGCAATTGTGGATTATTCTTAAGTCAAATACCCTATCATTGTGTTACATAATGTAAAAATATGTTCAAATAGACTACACAACACCATGATTTTGTTCATGACAACTCCATGGGAGAACAGTTTGTGGTCAAACCTTCTCAAGCTCAGCAATAGCATCACTGTATTGCTTCCCTTGCAATAGAGCTAAACCTAACATGTAGTGCGCCTGCAGCCACAACCCCATTATAAGCACTGGATGCTGACCCTGGAATCTAACAATGGGCTATGTCTCTTGGGACAATGTATGTGCAATGTTATATGTCACCTATACTGCTGGGAAGGTTTCACAAATCACAATCCAGAGTTTCATATTCACATGTTCCAGGGAACTGCACACAAAATCTTCTAGATTATAACCTGAATACACATTTGCAAAGAGCTACAAGAAATTCCTTCCCATATATACTACCACAACAACCTCAAAACTGCTGACACCATATCAGCACATTCTAATATGATTGAAAATTAAACTGCTCCAAATTTAACATAAATAAGACCTCAGGGTTTGAAGCAACAGAGTAAACAAAGCTATGGCATTTCTAGTTTACATGAGCCTAGAAAGGGAATCCCAGCCTCAATAGTCTAGCCATACTAGGTATCCTCAATTCAACTCCCTCATCACCTGTCCAAGTTGCAAGATCACAGTTTTTTGTTGCCTGAAGTTAGAGTAAGATCAATGCTAACCTTGGTAGAGCTGTTGTCTAGTTCTAAGGCTTTCCGGCAATCTGCTTCAACAAGATCCCATGCACTGCACAGCACAAATAATTATCAATGCATTCTTCTCGTGCTTCAAAGCTCAGGATGTATTAGTGTGCTACAAGAGAATGAACCTTGCTCCAAATGCTCAACACCAACAATGTTACAGAATGCAGAGATTTTTGAAGCAATGAATTCAAGCAGAAAAGAAAAATGGAGTTCGATACCTCTCTGGCTCAAACAAAAGACACATCCTTATGACTAAAGCAATTCATAGTCTCCCCATGCTTGTTGCTATTATCATAGGTTTCAGGGTAAAGAAATAGCAAGAAACTAGATTAAATTGGCAAATCTGTTTCCCTGGGACAAAAACATCCATATAAGCAAGGAATCTAACCTCACTGAAAACAAGCAAACTTCAGTCACAAGGCAGAGAAAACAAGAGGAGGGATCCTCACTTGCGCTTCCGGTGACAAAGTGCTCGGTTTGTCCAATACACTGGCACCTTTGGGCACAAAGTTATTGCCTGCTCAAAAACCCGGTTACACTGGTTAGTAAAAGAATTACGGTCTGCTATAAATATCCCACCACGATTAGCACTGGCAACCTTGAACCTAAGGTTCCAGTTACATTACAAAGAGTCGAACTAGATCCAGAAGACCACTTCAGAAAGTTGATACTAATATTCTCTCCTCATGAATCAAACATGAGAGAGAACATTCATGTACACTGCCCAACAACAGAGGTTGGGCCTCTACAATTATAACACCAAATGCTGGAGAGGAATTTTTTCCCATGTGGGATTGAAGTTCAAGCTCTCCAATTGTATGGATGCCAATCCAAAAACCTAAAACTTCATCCTGCTGCATGCTTTTATTGTCAGACAAGCTAATGGTGTGATGATTTACAAACCAGATTGCTGCCAGAATCGGAAAAGGATTGGAAGCACCAACAATTACTGAAGACAAGTAAATGACCAATCTCATGCAAAGTTATCAAGTCAGAGAACAGATCTATGAGATCTACGAGAAATCTCCAGAACACACTTGCATAAGTGGCAGTCATAACTTTTTGAGAGTCACTCACAAAGTGTGAGACCATCACCTTCATCAAGGATAGCAGTGTTGAGCTGCAATGACTATCCACAGACTTCATCAGCTCCTAACACTGGGTGTAGATAAGTTCATAATAATCAGCCCAGACTTGGAAGCAAACAATTATACAACCATCTGCATCCTGAGTTTCTATCACATTTCCAGATGCAATGAGAAGAGTCAGTCATGATGTTGGCTAGCATTTGAGGCTAGCTATACCAAAAAGTCAATAGCAACCTCAGGCAAGCTGGAACAACCTTGGGAGGGTAAGCTTCATTTCATTTCCACTTACCCCTGTACAAACAAGGGTTGAAGCCTTAAGGCACAGAGAGACCCACATATACTATAGTTCAGGCTTCCTACACCCTGAACACATATCCCTTAAGCATAGCACTGGAGACTACTTGGATGCATCCCCCAAAGAAGCCACTGCAACAGATTCCTATGAGATTGCAGTGAGCGGGCATAGATAAGTATATAGTAATCAGCCAAATACACAAACATACAGGTGCTGAGTTTCTGTCACATTCCAGGATGCAAAAGAAGACTTTTAGTCAAAGAAACTACAGTAACTAAAACAAGAAACTATTGCCCATAATCCCTTGCGATCTATTTCCCAAAAAGAAAATCTCTTGTACAATGGGAGGAAAAGAAACCTAGAGGCATCAAATCCAGTGGTATCAAGCACAAGAAAAGTAACCCAAAGGGATTGAAGACTAATCTGAAAAAGAAACAAAAACAAAAACAGGGACGCCACAAAAGGCCATCAGCAAAGATATAACATTTTTGCAACAAAAAACATGTGCACAAGAAAGAACTACAGAAGGCCAGAAGTGAAGTGGAGTACCTCAGTATAAGCTTCAATAGCAGCACCAAGGCGCTCTTTCTTGAAGTAGAGGTTACCCTGGTCTTTGAGAAGCTCAGCTTGCTTCTCCGGTGTTGCCACCTCTCTAGCCATTCCTGTGCTCTGGCCTACTCCCACCCCTTCAGCCTCTAGTCCTATATCTGCAGCCCTGTGCGAAGTATGTAACTTCAGTCTTGAAAACCTACCACGACAGAAGTGGCCTATGCGCTCCCTTAACGGATTCATTCAATTAGTCTTTTGTCGCCCTTCTCTTTTGAAGAAACCCTATAACGATGCTATAATCCCAGCGCTATCTATGCAACCTGATGAAGATGATAGATCGCCTCCCCAACCCCACACAACTCTTGATTTCACACCAAGCAGAAGAAGAATGAAAACGAAGACCAACTTTGGTTTCCAAACAAGAGAGACTAAACAAGTGCTGGACAAAATTCACAAACTGCAACAAAAACTTTACATCAAAGACATCAACCAAACATACTCGCCCTTGAACACACCTTCACTCTCTAGAAAACCGTATATATCCCTATGAAAACCCGTTCTCTTAAAAGCTCGCGACTACAGCAGCAAGCAAAGCAGAGACGAGGGGAACAAACTGATAGAATTAGAATTGCTCGGATCTCTCATCTTTCGTTTTCAATTTTCGTTCTTTCCTTCTGTCTGTGTTCCCTTCCCCTTTCTTTCTATCAGTCTCTCAATGTCTCGGCTGGGCGACAAACAGCAGCAGGGCAGGGCATCACAGATGACGAGGAGATAGGAAAAGTAGTGTGCTACGGTGTCAAAGCCCTAATTTGGTGGAAGGAAAAGAGCAGCACCATGTGTGTGATATTGAGTTTGGCAGTCTCACCTCGTCAACAGGATGACAATGCGTGTCAATTCCCGAGAAGCAGCAGCATCGGCTGAGTGCAATAACAGAGATGCGCGTGGCGTCGTCTCTGTTGGTTCCCGAAACACAGCTTCCGGATGTCCGCCACGAAGACAGAGAGAAGAGGGACCGCAACAGCAGCAGCAGGAGAAGGCGGCGGATGAACCTCCAAGCACTTCTTTTGTCTGTCGAGAACGCAACGCAAACGAATACGCTACACAATAATACACTGCAGTGAGTTTGCGGTTTTTGTTTTGTTTTTTTCCTCCTTTTTTGAACTCGTGTTCGGCAGCCTCCCTTTTTTCTCTTTTTTTCTTTTTTTCTTTTTTTGTGGTGCGAAATTTTCCTTTTTGCCAGCCTTTTATTTTATTTTTTGCGGTTGTGCGATTTTGGAAAATAAGTAATCATTGAATCTCGCCATATTCGCCATATTCGTGATTTACAAGATTCTCGCCAGAATTCGTATACATATATATATAATTTATTATAATTATTTTTTGTAATAGGCTGCAAAATACACTGCAGTTTGCACTGAAGTGAGTTTGCAGT
>Ga0209208_10008839_pt1 | contig 13349 bp, 13 predicted proteins | sample S1TSphfallax_3_FD_187694 | JGI IMG/M metagenome (GOLD analysis project Ga0209208, IMG submission 187694) | Host-associated microbial communities from peat moss isolated from Minnesota, USA - S1T2_Fd - Sphagnum fallax MG (SPAdes) (version 2) | ecosystem: Host-associated > Plants > Peat moss >...
TGGGGGCTGCAATGAGGGTCACCCAGTCGGTCCAACCCGCTTTTTCCACCGCGTTCGCAATTTCGGGTAAATCGCCGGAGGCATTATCGACTACGATCGCACGCAAATGAACCCTGGGGTTGCCGCGTTCTGCATCGAGTGACGCGAGGGCGTCTATCGTGAGTTGCGCCGACCGGAAGGTCACGATGATCGTTGCTACATCCAAAGGGACCACATCCTCCTGACGAGAGGTGGCCTCGCTGGCAATTCTACCGCGATTGCGCCCGCGACCCGGTCACCAAGACGAGCTTCGGCGCAGCCGCCGGGGTAAGCGTCGGGGTCGGTGTCAGCGCCGGGCTCACGGCCGGTGCGGGAACTATCGCCGGTAGGACCTTGGCTGCCGCTCGCAAACGCAAATGAGTGCGCACGATCAAGGGCAGTACCCGCGGTCCGCGCACGAGGTAACGACTCGCCATGCGATCGGGATTCATGATCAGTCGGAATAGCCACTCGGTGCCGATGCGTTGCATCCATCGCGGCGCGCGGAGCTCCTGCCCGGTCAGAAAATTGATCGAGGCGCCGACGCAAAACCCTAGGCCGCGCGCGATCCCGCGCTCCTTGACACGCCGGGCGAGAATTTCCTGCTGAGGCGCGCCCACCGCGAAGAAGCAGAACCGGAAGGGACTATTCGCTTCGATGAAGCGCGCGCACGCATCGACCGACTCTTGATCATGTACGAAACCCATCGGCGGGTTGTAGTGACGCAGGTTCATCAGCCCGAACCGCTCGGTCAAGTGCCGGACTTGCGCCTCACCACCGCCGATGAGGACGATGGGATCGGTCGGCTGAATCACGGTGTGAAACAGGCGCGCGGTCAAGTCACTACCAGTGCAGACCTTGGTGCTGATCCCCTTGGTGACGCGAAAGGCATACGAGAGTACGCGGCTATCCAGGAGCACATAAGCGGCCTCTTCGTATGAAGAGCGAAACGCGGGATCCTCGTAATAGCGTATGAGATGATCGACATTCGGAGTGACGACGTAACCGAAACGATCGTGCCCGAAGTTCGTGGCTACCGGAACGAATTCGTCGAGCGTGTAATCGTCGAGTAAGTAAGCTTGATCCATGTACTTTCGATGTTTCCGTGTCCGACCATCGGACAGAAAATTAAACAGTTAAGCCCCGCCGCGACGACCAAACATTGCCAAGCCCACCGATGTCATATGGTACCCCGGCGGCTTTAGGTAGGACAGCAGCCAGATCCCATCGTCATGCGGTTTTGAGAACCAATCGACACTTTGCGCTCCCGGTCGGCACTTGGCCGACCCTACCGGCCGCGATGATCCGACAAGCCTTACGGCCATTGATCATCAACGGTGTAGGGCATTCCCCGTTGACACTTGACATATTCAGTAGTTCATGAAATCGGGACGCGGAAATGTAGTTGCTCGGTATCACGACCTTCGCGTACCCGCCTCGAGCATGTGGTAAATCTTGAGCACGCGCGGCACGTAAGCCTGGGTTTCCGAGTACGGTGGGATTTGTCCGCCGTTGCGATCGACGGCCTGTTCGCCCGCATTGTAGGCCGCGAGCGCGAGCGACAAATCGTTGCCGAAGCGATCGATCAAAAAGCGCAGGTACTGCGCGCCGGCATGCACGTTCTGGCGCGGATCATAGGGGTCTGACACCCCGAAACGCAGGGCCGTCGCCGGCATCAATTGCATCAAGCCGACGGCGCCGCGCTTCGATAGCGCATGCGAATTGAATCCCGACTCGACCGCGATCACGGCGCGCAGGAGATTCGATCGGACTGCGCTCGACGCCGCGGCGGTCTCGATGATCGGATCCCATTGCGGCGCGTGGGCGAGCAGCGAGGGATCATAGCGATCACCGCTCTCGGTGCGCATGCCGGGCGAAGTCATGAGCAAGCGGTAGCGATTGCTGTCCGGCATGTCGGTGTAATGCCGCTGGCCGTCGGCATCCACATAGGAATAGATCTTGATCGCAGCGGGAGCCGAGTCCGCGGCGAAACAGGCAGAGAAGAGGAGTAAATCGCGACGACGGATCAAATCGGGGCTTCCTTGACTTATCGTGCAGGCTAGCCCGATCGAGCGGCTCGGAATGCGACTCAGGTCAAAGAACCGCACGCGGCGCCCGAAATGCGGCTAACAGATTCTTAACCCTTTTTGTAGCAGAGGGCCACAGATTTTCGAGTAATCCTCACGCTAGAATCCCAACGTAAGCTAGATCGGCAGCAGAGCTTCGGACAACGCGCCTTTTCGATGCCTGACACCATTTACTCTGTGACCGGGACTTCATGAGCAGCATCGAAAAGACGGTTCTAGCGACATCCGGAATCACGCTCGACGCGCCTTCCGTCGCGATCAGCCGGACCCGCAGCGGCGCCTGGGCATGGATTCTCCCGATCTTTCTTTTTTTGGTGCCCTCGCTGACCTATTTTCCGACGACTTTCCATGATTACGGCTTGCGCGACGACTATTCCAATCTGCGCGAAGCCCACGAAGAGCCAGGCAAGGTGCTGCAGTTTTGTGCATCGCAGGCGCGTCCGATCTACGGCCTGTTGCTGCAGGCAAGCTACGGCCAGACCAGCAGCGTGCAAAACCTCCAATGGCTGCGTTTCGGGGCTGCCCTGATCTTGGGTGCCATCTCCCTGGTCTCCTTCCGTAGCTTGCGTAGATTCGGCTGGTCGTTCAACTCTAGCCTCTGTTTCGCCTTGCTCGTCGCCCTCGTCCCCTCGGCCCAGGTCATCGCCGGATGGGCCGTTGGCTGGCCCTATGCCGCGACGGCCTTGCTCTCTTTCGGTGTTTTTTTCGTCGCCGAGGGTGCGCTGGCGCCTGAAAATACTACCCGCCGCATGGTGACGCAGGGACTGCTCGCGCTCGGCCTCATGGTCGTCTGCGCGCTCATGTATCAGCCCAGTGCCCTATTCTGTCTGGTGCCGTTGACCGCCCGACTGATCGCCGACCGGCAGCGCCCTGCGCTGCGCATCGTCCGATGGCTGGCGCTGCATGTCGGCATTATCATCACGGGACTCGCTCTCGCCTTGGGCGTCATGAGCGTGCTCTATTCCAGCGGCCTGTTCGTCAAGTCCGGTCGGGTCGCGTTCGAATCACACTGGCTCACGAAACTCGATTGGTTCCTGGGCCAAGTCGTGCCGAACGCGCTGAGCCTGTTCGTACTGAACGACGACCACGAGCGGGACCGCGGCTTGTACCTCGCGGGGGCCGCGATCGCCGGTCTGATCTTGATCGGCGGCGCCGTGCTCGAGTGGCGCCGCCATGGTCGCGCCCGCGGGCTGCTCTGGAGTGCGGCCCTGGTTGGCATGCCAATGCTAGCCTTTGCAGCCAGCCTGGTTGCCTCGGAGCGCTATGCGACCTATCGCACGATCTTCGCGATGACGGCCGTGCTGCTGCTGTTTCTGGTCGCCTCGGTGGCGCGCTTGACCGAACGCTTCGACGTCGGCGGCCGGCGCTTGGTCGCCGCGATCGCCTTGACCGTGGCCTTCCTCACCGCCCAGCACCACGCTTACGCGCTGCTCGCCGTGCCGCAAGGCAACGAGTGGCAATTGATCCTCGAGGGCGCCAAGCGTGTGCAATTGCCGAAGCACCCCGGAGATCCGAAGCCGCGCATCTTCGCCGTCGCCTCCGGAACTCCCGATATCTCGACCGCGACGATTTATCACGACGAATTCGGCTCACTCTCCACCAATTCGGAGTGGGTTCCGAAGGAGATGTTCAAGCGCGCCATGCACGACTTGCACCCGGACATCCCAAACATCGAGTCACGCTACGATTTTGCGGAAGGCTATCGGTTGCCGCTCGATCAGCACTATAATTTGATCATCAACCTGCATCGGCTGCGCCGCTACTACACGAACAACTAGCGCCCCAGCGCATCGGCCATGCGGCCGACGAGAATCGCGGCGGGCACCGAAATCGGCCAATAAGCGTGGAACGGTATGGGTTTGATCGCGGTGATCGGCAGCGGGAATTCTCCCGAGGGATCGAGGATACGCGCGGCAAGCGCCGCGCCCAGCGCCGAGCCCATCGCGACGCCGCGACCGCTATAGCCGAGACCGACGAGCAGCCCCGGCGCCGGTTCATGCACATGTGGGTATTGGTCGGCGGTAAATCCCAGGCGCCCGCCCCATCCGTGCGTCCAGGACGCGGACGCAAGGCAAGGCCACAAGCGCCTCGCGTATCGGACGATGTGCGGGATATCGGTCGCGGCGCGGATCTCCTGCATCGGACCGCGGCCGCCGATGATCAGGCGGTTCTGCGCATCGAGCCGGTAATAGACCGTGACCGTACCGCTCTCATAGACGACATGTTTGCCCGGGAGGATCTCGCGGGCGACCGCGTCGGGCAGCGGTTCCGTGGCGGCGATCGCTCCGAACACGGGCACGACCGAGCGGCGTAGCTTCGGCCACAGTCCGTCGGTGTAGCCGTTGGTCGCGAGCACCACGTGCTCGCTCGTGATGATCGCCCCTTCGGTCCTTGCCTGCCAAAGGGTGCCGGCTCTTTCCAGCGCCAGCACCCGCGAGTTGCCATGCACGCCGGCGCCGGCCCGCACCGCCGCCGCCGCGATTCCGCGGGCATAGCTCAAAGGGTTCAGCGCGCCGCCGCGCGGGTCGAGCATCGCGCCACCGTACGCGTTCGTGCCGGTCGCGCGAGCGACTTCGGCGGCGTCGAGGAAGCGCACCGGCGCTTCCCGGCGCTGCAGTTGTTCCAGCGTGACGCGAATGCCGGCGACATGGCGGGGGTGGCGCGCAGCACGCAGGGTGCCGCAACGACGCAGCTCGCACGCGATGCCGAGTCTCTCGATGAGGTCGAAGACGAAGGCCGGCGCCGCGCCCGCGAAGCGCAGCATCCGGCCGGCCAGTTCCGGGCCGAAATCGCGTTCCACGCGCGACGGATCATGCTTGAGACCCGGATTTACCTGGCCGCCGTTGCGGCCCGAAGCCCCCCATCCGGGCTCGTAAGCCTCGAGTAGCACGACGTCGGCACCACGTTCGGCGAGATGCAGCGCGGTAGAGAGCCCCGTGAACCCGCCGCCGATCACGAGGACGTCAGTCTTGCGTTCGCCGCTCAGCGGCGGCAGCGGCGCCGCGCGCTCTGCGGTCTCTAAATACAAATTGGCCATGGAGCTGGGTCGGAACTGGATATTCTTCGCTATGCTAATCGAAAGCTTGAGTTTCGGCCCCTGGCAATGGCTCGTGGCGGCCTTGGGCGCGCTCATGGTGGGTGTTTCCAAGACCGGAGTAGCAGGCCTCGGGATTCTGTTCGTCGCCGCCTTCGCGGTGGTCTTCCCAAGCACCAAGGCGGCGACGGGGATCGTGCTGCCGCTCTTGATCCTCGGCGATCTGGTCGCTGTGTTCTGGTATCGGCGACACATGCAATGGAAGCATCTCGGGCGACTCTTTCCCTGGACGGCGGCCGGTGTCGTCATCGGTTTCTTTGCACTCGGCCGATTCTCAGATCACACCGCGCGCCTGTGGATAGGCGCCATCATTCTGAGCATGACGGCCTTGAGCTACTGGCTGCGCTGGCGCCGCGCGACAGGCGCGGCGCTCGAAAACACCGTGCTGGAGCATTGGGGTGTCGCCGCGGTGATCGGCGTACTCGCGGGCTTCACGACCTTGCTCGCCAACGCCGCGGGACCCTTGATGGCGATCTATCTCGTCGCGATGCGCTTACCCAAGCTCGAATACGTGGGCACGGCCGCGGTGTTCTTTTGTTTGCTCAATTTGTTCAAAGTACCGTTCATGGTGGATCTCGGCCTCGTGACGAGTGCGAGCTTGACTGTGAATCTCCTCTTGGCGCCGTTGGTGCTGATCGGCGCTCTCGCGGGCCGCTCGCTGCTGACCCGTATCAATCAGCGCTGGTTCGAGGAACTGGCGCTGGGCTTGAGCGTAATCGCGGGGCTGGTGTTGCTGCGCTGAACGGACGGCGAAGGCTCTCTCACTTGCGATTGATTCGCATTCGTTGGTCGGGGCCGACGCGTAATCCTCGAACGCTCCGGTCCGCGGCCGCCGCTGATTGCGCATTCCCCGCGACACAGCCAGAATCCGCGCTTCGAATCCTGTCGGGGCGCGCAATGCAGTACCGTGGTTTGGGTGGTTTCTTGATCTTGGTCGCCGACGTCTGGGCGATCCTGAACATTTTTCAAAGCGACGCCTCGACGGAGCGCAAGCTGCTCTGGACGGTGATCGTGATCGTCCTGCCGTTCGCGGGCTTCGTCGCCTGGTATTTCTTCGGTCCGCGCACGAATCGGGCGTGAACGCATGCGGACCCGTGCCCAAACCCATCATGGTCATGAATTGCATCAACTGGGTGGCATCGGCTGGCTGCGCGCGGGGGTGCTGGGCGCGAATGACGGCATCGTCTCGACGGGCAGCCTGATCGTCGGTGTCGCCGCGGCACACGCCACCCATGCCAACATCATCATGACCGGCGTCGCCGGCCTCGTTGCCGGGGCCATGTCGATGGCCACCGGTGAATACGTCTCCGTGCATTCTCAAGCCGACACCGAGGCGGCTGCGCTCGAACAGGAACGCAAGGAACTCGCCGTCGACTATGCGGGCGAGAGCCGCGAACTCACCGAGATCTACGTGCGCCGCGGTGTGCAGCGCCCGCTCGCCGCCCAAGTCGCCGAGCAGCTCATGTCGCATGACGCCTTGGGCACGCATGCCCGCGACGAGCTCGGCCTGACGTCGATCGCCCAGGCGCGCCCAATTCAAGCAGCCATCGCCTCGGCCTCGAGCTTCGCGGTCGGCGCGGCCTTGCCCTTGGCGGTAGCGGCGGCCACGCCGGAACCGCAATTGATCGTCGCGACCATGTGCGCGTCCTTGCTGTGTCTGCTGTGTCTCGGCGGTGTCGCCGCCCGGGTCGGCGGGGCGAACATCGTGACCGGCGCGCTGCGGGTGACGTTTTGGAGTGCGCTCGCCATGGGCGTCACGGCGACCGTCGGCACGATCTTGGGCCACGTCGGATAGCCGCAATGACCGACGTCGCCGTCAATCGCCGCATCGTGCTCGCACAGCGCCCCCAAGTCGCGGCGACGCTCGCCGATTTCCGTCTCGAACGCGTCGCCGTACCCGGCATCGGTCCCGGGGAAATGCTGTTGCGCACGCTCTGGCTGTCGCTCGATCCCTATATGCGCGGCCGCATGAGCGACGGTCCCTCGTATGCCGCGCCGGTTGCGGTCGGCGGCGTCATGACGGGCGGCACGGTGGCCCGGGTCGAAGCGAGCAATCTCGCCGATTTCGCGATCGGCGATCTCGTGCTCAGCACGAGCGGTTGGCAGGACTACGCAGTGTCGAACGGCGCCGGGGTCGTCAAGTTGCCGCCGACGATGCCGCACCCCTCGTATGCGGTCGGCGTGCTCGGCATGCCGGGCTTTACGGCTTACATGGGTCTGCTCGACATCGGCAAACCGCAGTCCGGCGAAACGGTCGTCGTGGCCGCCGCGACCGGTGCGGTTGGCTCGGTCGTCGGTCAGATCGCAAAACTCCGCGGCTGCCACGTCGTCGGCATCGCCGGCGGGCCGAAAAAGTGCGCTTGGGCGGTCACCGAACTGGGCTTCGATGCCTGTGTCGATCATCATGCTGCGGACTTCCCGTCCGCACTCGCGGCTGTCTGCCCCAAGGGCATCGACGTGTATTTTGAGAACGTCGGCGGCAAGGTCCTGCGTGCCGTGCTGCCGCTGCTCAATACACATGCGCGTGTGCCGCTCTGCGGCTTGATCTCGCAATATCAAGGCGAGACGTCCGGTGCGATCCAAGACTTTGCGCCGCAGTTGCTGCGCGCGATCCTGGTCAAACGCCTCAACGTGCGCGGCTTCATCATCTTCGACGACTACGGCTCGCGCTTCGGCGAATTCCGCGAACAAATGTCCGCGTGGCTGCAGGACGGCAAGATCAAATATCGCGAAGACGTCGTCGCGGGCCTCGAGCGTGCGCCGACGGCATTCCTCGGTCTGCTGACGGGGCAAAATTTCGGCAAACTGGTGGTCAAGGTCTCGTCCTGATCGCTTGGGCTCCGCGACTCACCGCTCACTCGCTCGTGATCGTCGCGAGCTTGCTCACCTATGTCTTGACGACCCGGGTCGAGCGCGAGCGGCGGCCACCCGCGGTGGCGATCGCCTGGGTACTGGGCATGGTGGCGGTGCCCTACCTCAGCCTGCCGATTTATCTCTTGTTCGGCCGGCGCAAGTTGAAGCGCAGGCAGCCCCATCGCAGCACCGAGCCGCTGCGCCGGCACTGGGCGGAGGATTTGGCCGTGAGCTTTGGCCTCCAGCCGGCCTCCGAATGCCGGATCCGTATGCACGCCGACGGCGCGGTCTCCCGCGCGGCGCTGCACGAAGTCATCGCGGCTGCGCAGAGCCGCTTGGATCTGTGCACCTACATCTTGGGTCAGGACACGATCGGCAGGGAGGTCGGTGCACATTTGATCGAGCGGGTGCGCGCCGGCGTGCGCGTACGCCTGCTGCTCGACGGCGTCGGCGCGATTCAATTGCGCGGCGCGGTGTTCCGTGACCTGCATGCATCGGGCATAGAAACCGCCGTGTTCAGCCCGCTGCTCGCGCGCCGTACGAGCGGACCCCGCAACTTGCGCAACCACCGCAAACTGGTGCTCGCCGACGATGCCCGGCTCTGGGCGGGCGGGCGCAATCTCGCCGACGAATACTTCGTCGGCGCGCGCGGACGCGCACCGTGGTGTGATTTGAGTTTCGACCTGGAAGGACCCGTGGCGGCGGCGGCCGCGAGTCAATTCGAGGACGATTGGCTGGCCTCGCACGGCAAACCCGCGACACCGCTGCCGGCGACCGACTCCGGTTCGGTCGATCGCAGCACCGGGCGCGGCTTCGACGCGCACCCCGCGCAATTCCTGCCGAGCGGCCCGGACCAAACCGAAGACACGGTGCAGGCCGTGCTGCTCGATGCCTGCTTCCGCGCCGAGCGACGCTTGCTCGCCGTGACGCCGTATTTCGTGCCGGATGCGAGCTTGAGCGTCGCGCTGCGCCTCGCCGCGCGCCGCGGGGTCAAGATCGATATCTGCCTTCCGGCGAGTTCCAACCACATCCTCGCGGACTTCGCGCGCAGCCGCCCGCTGCGCTCACTGGCGGAAGCCGGCGTCACGTTTCATTTACTACCCTCGATGGTGCACGCGAAAGCGGTGGTGCTCGACGAGACGCTTGCGCTCTGCGGTTCGCCGAATCTCGACTCGCGCAGCCTGCTGTTGAACTACGAGTCCGCGTTTCTCTTCTACGGGCCCACGGAAATCCGCTGGCTCGCGAACTGGATCGAGGCCTTGATCGTCGACTCCGTGCCCTATGCGGCGCACCCGCCCGCGCTGTGGCGCGACATTGCCGAGGGCTTGTTGCTGACGGTCGCGTACCAGCTCTGAGATCTGTCAGATAACGCCTACACCGAATCGCAGCGGCCGGAGAATCCACCCATAGTATTCTTGGGCGATGGCTCGGTTCGTCCAGCGCGGCAGGTGATCGGTGGAGTTCAAGGATTACTACAAGGTCATGGGCGTCGCGCGTGATGCGACCGAGGCCCAGATCAAGCAGGCCTATCGCAAGCTCGCCCGCAAATATCATCCGGATGTCAGCAAGGAAAAGGACGCCGAGGCACGCTTCAAGGAACTCGGCGAAGCCTATGAAGTGCTCAAGACCTCGGAAAAGCGCGCCGCCTATGATCAGCTCGGCACGGGACCGCGCGCCGGCGAGCAATTCCGGCCGCCGCCGGGCTGGGATGCGGGCTTCGAGTTCAGCGGCGCCGGCGCCGGCGACGATACCGACTACAGCGAATTCTTCGCGTCCCTGTTCGGGCGCGAGGCCCGTGGTGGCGCCAAACGGCGCCGGGCGCCGAGCAGTCACGGTGAGGATCAGCATGCGAAGATCCTGCTCGACCTCGAGGCTACGCTGCTGGGCGGCCAACGCAGCCTGACCCTGCGAGCACCTGGCCTCGACGCGGACGGCCACGTCACGACCAAGGATCGCACGCTCAACGTACAAATTCCGCGCGGAATACTCGCGGGCCAGAGCATACGCCTTGCCGGTCAGGGGGCACCGGCGGAAGCGCCCGGCGGCACGGCCGGTGATCTTTATCTCGAGGTGGAATTCAATCCGCACCGTCTCTATCGTGTCGATGGCCGCGATCTCTATATGTCTCTGCCGGTCGCGCCTTGGGAGGCGGCGCTAGGCGCGAGCGTCGCCACGCCCACGCCTAGCGGTGAGGTTCAGCTGAAGATTCCCGCAGGCTCGCGCGGCGCGGGCAAGCTGCGTCTCAAGGGCCGCGGGATTCCGGCGCCAACGCCCGGCGATCTCTACGCCGTGCTCGAGATCGCACTGCCGCCGGCGCCCGATGAGGCGGCACGCGCCGCCTATCTCGCGCTCGCCGCGGCGCTGCCGTTCAATCCGCGTGCCGCCCTGGGAGCCTGAACGATGTCCGAGATCTTCGAGCATTACGCCTTACTCACGATTCACGACTTGAGTCGCCTGTGCACGGTCGAGCCGCAGCACATTCTCGCCCTCGTCGAGGAAGGCATCCTGCAAGAGCTGCCCGAGTCCGGCGGCGAATCGCGCTTTGCCGGCGAGACGCTGCGGCGTGCGCGTCTCGCTCTGCGCCTGCAGCACGACCTCGAGTTGAACCTCGCGGGCGTGGCGCTCGCCCTCGAGTTGCTCGACGAAATCCACCACTTGCGCGCGGTCATGCAGCGCGCCGGAGCCTACCCTTGACCGATCAGTCCTCCGACGCCTTCGTGTTCTTCGGCGCCACGGGCGATCTCGCCTACAAGAAGATCTTCCCTGCGCTGTCCTCGATGATCCAACGGGACGGCATGGACATGCCGATCATCGGCGTGGCGCGCGCCGGCTGGAATATCGACAAACTGCGCGCGCGGGCGCGCGAGAGTATCGAGCACAGCGGCGCGTTCGATGCCGACACCTATGCCAAACTCGCGGCCCGCTTGGTCTACGTCGATGGCGATTACAGCAAGCCCGAGACCTATCAGGGCCTGCATGTCGCGCTCGGCCAGGCGCAACGGCCTATCCACTACCTCGCGATACCGCCGAGCATGTTCGCCGACGTCGTCACCGGGCTCGCCGGTGCGGGCGCCGCGGAACACGCCCGGCTCATCGTCGAAAAGCCCTTTGGCCGCGATTTGGCGTCAGCCCAGGAACTCGACCGCACGCTGCATGCGAGCTTCCCCGAGACCTCGATTTTTCGCATCGATCACTACCTCGGCAAGGAGGCCGTGCAGAATCTCCTGTTCTTTCGCTTCGCGAACAGTTTTCTCGAGCCCATTTGGAATCAGCGCTACATCCGGGACGTGCAAATCACGATGGCCGAAAATTTCGGCGTGCAGGGCCGTGGTGCATTCTACGAAGAAGTCGGCGCGATTCGCGACGTCGTGCAAAACCATCTGTTGCAGGTGATCGCACTGCTCGCCATGGATGCACCCGCGGGTAATGACCCCGAAGCCCTGCAAAACGAAAAGCTGCGGCTGTTCCGCGCGATCCGCCCCGTCGATCCCAAAGACGTGGTGCGCGGCCAGTTCCGCGGCTATCGCGAGGAACGGGGAGTCGCCCCCGAGTCGCAGGTCGAGACCTTCGCGGCGCTGCGACTGCATATCGATACGTGGCGCTGGGCCGATGTCCCGTTCTATTTGCGCGCGGGGAAATGTCTGCCCGTGACCGCGACGGAAGTGATCGTCAACTTGAAGCCCACGCCCCTGCCGGTATTCGGCAACCAGCAAACCCCGCTGCCCAACTATTACCGCTTCCGCCTGAGCCCCGAGGTCGTGATCGGCTGCGGCGCCGCCGTCAAACGCTTCGGCGAGACCATGCAGGGCGAGGCGGTCGAGTTGATCGCTCGGCATGAATCGCGCGTCGAAATGTCGCCCTATGAGCGTTTGCTCAGCAACGCGATTGCCGGCGACACCTCGCTGTTCACGCGCGACGATGCCGTCGAGGCGGCATGGCGTATCGTCGATCCGATCTTGACGGCGAAGACGCCGGTGATCGAATACGCGCCAGGGTCCTGGGGGCCGCGGGAGAGCGATCTCGTGATCGCCGGCGACGGCACTTGGCACGATCCGGTCGCGGAAAAAACGCCGACATGAGCCCTGCCTCCGGGCGCGTGTTCCTGCTCGATGTCGACAATACCCTGCTCGACAACGATCGGTTTGCGGACGATCTCGGGGCCCGACTCGAGGCGGATTTTGGGGCTGCACAACGCCAGCGCTACTGGGACATTTTCGCGCGGCTGCGCCAGGAACTCGGGCTTGCCGACTACCTCGCGACGCTGCAGGAATTCCGCGTCGGCCTCGACGCGGAGCCGCGGCTGCTGCGGATGTCGGAGTATCTCCTCGAATACCCGTTCGCGGACTTGCTGTACCCGCAGGCGCTTGCGACGATCGGGCATTTGGCGAGCCTAGGCACGCCGATCGTGCTCTCCGACGGCGACATCGTCTTCCAGCCGCGCAAGATTCAACGGGCTGGCATCTGGGCGGCGGTCGAGGGCCGCGTACTCATTTACGTGCACAAGGAGCGGTCGCTCGCCTCGCTGCAGCAACGCTATCCGGCCGAGCATTACGTCATGGTCGACGACAAGCCGAATCTTCTCGCCGCGATGAAGCTCGCCTTGGGTGACCGACTGACGACGATCTTCGTGCGCCAGGGTCATTACGCACGCACCGCCGACTTGCGGGAAATCGTCCCGTCGCCCGACCGCAGCATCGACACCATCGCCGAGCTCGGCCGGCTCAGGATCACCGACTTTTAAGGAGTCTTCATGAACATCACGCGACAACTCCACGACTTGAAACAGAGCCTCTGGCTCGACAACATCACCCGTCAGCTGCTCGATGACGGAGTGCTCGGCAAGTACATCCAGGAATACTCCGTGACGGGCCTGACCTCGAACCCGACGATCTTCGACGAGGCGATCGGCAAGGGCGGCTACTACGACGCGGCGATCCGCGCCAAAGCCAAGAGCGGTCTAGCCGGTGAACCCTTGTTCATCGAGATCGCGCTCGAGGATCTGCGCCGTGCGGCCGACTCGTTCCTGCCGGAATTTCGCGCCTCCACGGGGCGCGACGGCTGGGTGTCGATGGAGGTCTCGCCGCTGCTCGCCGACGATGCCGAGGCGACGCTCGCCGCCGCGATCAGCATCCATGTCCAGGCGGACCGCCCGAATCTCTACGTCAAGATCCCGGGGACCGCTGCGGGCCTCCACGCGATCGAGGAGGCGATTTTCGCGGGCGTTCCGGTGAACGTGACCCTGCTGTTCTCGCGCGAACAATATCTCGCCGCGGCTGAGGCTTACCTGCGCGGGATCG
>Ga0209208_10008842_pt1 | contig 13348 bp, 12 predicted proteins | sample S1TSphfallax_3_FD_187694 | JGI IMG/M metagenome (GOLD analysis project Ga0209208, IMG submission 187694) | Host-associated microbial communities from peat moss isolated from Minnesota, USA - S1T2_Fd - Sphagnum fallax MG (SPAdes) (version 2) | ecosystem: Host-associated > Plants > Peat moss >...
GATTCGACGGGTGCGAGATCCGTCGCGAGCGCGAGTCCGATCGTCTGCGTCGTATGCAAACCGGCGCCGACGAGCAGGAACGCAAGACCCGCGCCCAGGCGGCCGACCCAGATCGGCGCGTTGGCGGCTTCACCCGCGCCCGAGAGCACCAGGAGCGCGAATGGCATGATCGCAAGACCGCCGAACTGCACCATCGTGCCCTGCCAGATGAATGGCACGCGCTTCCAGCCGAGCACGGAGCGATGGTTGTCCGAGCGAAAGCCGATCACGGCGCGAAACGGAGCGAACAACAGGGGCAGCGCCAGCATGATTCCGACGAGCGAGGCAGGCACCTCGAGCTCGACGATCATGACGCGATTGAGCGTGCCGATCAGCAAGACGAGGGCCATGCCGACGGAAATTTGGAAAAGCGACAGTCGCAACAGGCGGCCCAAGGGCAGGTCGGGCGTCGCGGCGTCGGCGAACGGCAAAAAACGCGTGCCGTAGCTGGCCCAGGTTTGCATCAGTTTCAGACTAACGCGGTTCATCGCTCGGATCACTCTTACCGCTAAAAAAGCGGGGACCTGGATCGTACGATCCAGACCCCCGTGTGTCATCAGCAATCGATATTGCGGAATCGAATTATGGCGCCGCTTCCACCGGAGCGGAATGGTGCGCTTTGGCACTGCCATTCCAATACGCCGGAAACCACGTCGTATGCGTCAATATCGAGAAATGCACAAGCAAGGCGATCACCAGGACCGTCCCCAAGAACAGGGGCAGACCCACGGTGGGCTTCACAACCAACCAAATTCTAGCTTGGTTCATGGTTAGCTCCCTTTAACGAAGCCAAGGGGTGTAGAGGTACGCAAGGATATGCGCCACTACCGCAATCGCGAAAAATACTCGCGACCCGTCGATGACATGCTTGTGTAGTTCTTCGGCTTCCGCCACGGTCAGGCCAGTCGGCCATACTCTGTTTGGATCATCTGCCATACGGTTCACTCCTTAACAATAGAAGACTTAAACAATCTTCGGCCAGTTTCGTGCGATACCCACACGCGGGTTGTTCATCGCTGCGACATGCCGGCGACGAAAAATGAAACTCGATGAATGGTGATCGCAACGGAGGAGAGGCCCAGCAGACGCCGACGTGGGCGTACTCAGAGTTTGTTGTTCTGTGACCACCAGGGTGACCCTTTGAGCCCTTTTATAATCGCGATGTTCTAGCTGCGGTTCTGGTACCGCGCCAACATACAAATGTAAGGCAAGAATGTCAAATTTGAATGTCAACTTAAGCTGACAGTCCATCCACCAAGTGGAGCCATGGACCGAGGAGAGTGATGCCGGGGGCGAGGACCGCCCCCGGAAGTCAAGACTAGCGCCGCGTTAGCAGGGGGATGTGCAGCAGCGAGGAAAGCGGGGTGGCATTGTGTAAAAGCGCCGTTGTGGAATGAGAGGAGTTGGTGAGCTCGGGAAAAGGCAGGCGGAAATTCCAGCGGGTCAGCACCGGCAGGGTCAAAAAGGTCGAAAACAGCCCCTGCGACAACACCGGAATTTTCAACGCGGAAGAAATGGGTGTCGCTTCATCCCAGAGCGCCGCGCGATCCGCGGGGAGTGACGCGCGTGTTGGCGGTTCCTGACCGGGATCGTCGTGGTCGTCGTGATACGCTTGCTCGCGATTTATTACGGTTGGCAACTACCGCACGTCGAGAAGGGGTGAGGAAGCTTGGCGGAATCTACAGCGGGCGGCGAAAGCGCGGTGCCAAATCAGCGCAGCAACTATCTCTCGACCGCCGCCGTCATCGCCACCGCTGCGATCTTCGGTCTCACCTACAGCCTGACCGCACCCCTCATTGCGGTACAGCTCGCGCAGCGTGGCTTCGGCGAATTCTATATCGGCCTGAATGCCGCCATGCACGCGGCCGGCGTGCTCGTGATCGCTCCGATACTGCCTTTCCTCGCGGTCAGATTCGGCGCCAGAAAGCTGGTCGTGGTCGCCTTGATCTTGACCGCCTCGCTACTCGCTTTCTTTCCTTTGGCCCCGGCGGTCTGGATGTGGTTTCCGCTGCGCCTGGGCTTCGGTATGGGCGCCGAGGCCTTGTTCGTGATGTCCGAGACCTGGACCAACGAACTCAGCAATGACCGCGTGCGTGGGCGCACCATGGCTTTGTACACGGCCGCCTTGTCGCTCGGCATGGTGGGTGGTCCCGCGCTTCTGTCGGTGATCGGCGCGCGCCCTCTGGCTTATTGGGTGGGCGCGGGCATTGCCGCCGCAGCGATCCTCCTGGTCGCGGGTCCCTGGGTCGTCGCGCCGGCGCGCGTCGAGAAGCCGGGCGCCAATCCCTTGCGGTATTTGCGGCTCGCGCCGATCGCCATCGCAACCACCATCTTGAATGCGGCCATCGAAACTGCGGGCCTTTCGTTCATCGCGCTGTACGCGACCGGCATGGGCTGGAGCGAACAACAGGCGATGCGCTTGATATCCACGCTGATGCTGGGAGCCATCATCTTGCAGCTGCCGATCGGGTGGTTGGCCGATCGCATGAATCCTAGGCGCCTGGCCTTGAGTTTGGCAATACTGTCCGCGGTGAGCGCCTTGCTATGGCCTTGGATGCTGGGTCAGCAGTGGCTGGCGTTTTCCGTGATCTTCGTCTGGGGCGGTTTGTTCGTTGGCATCTACACCGTGATGCTGACCATGGTCGGCAGCCGCTACAGCGGCAGCGATTTGGTCGGCATCTACTCGGTCATGGGCCTGGCTTGGGGCGGCGGCGCGCTGCTCGGTCCGTCGTTGGCGGGATTTGCGATGACCCGCAGCTCGCAATTTGGCTTGCCGGTGTTTGTCGCGATCTCATGTGCCGTCTTCGCCGTGTTCATGGTATTCAGTCGCAGCGATACGTGATGTGCATAACAGCAGCACCAGTCGCATCATGATTCCGGCTCCAGGCTTCGCCAAATTTGGCGGTGATGACGCGCTAGATGCTAACCTGCGGTCGCGCAGCAATTCGCATTCGGCAAATCATCATAAGGCAAGTCATATGGTTCATGCGGTCGATTCGCATCGATCTCGGACACATCGAGTCGGTCTCGCGGCGATGCTGTTCGTGTTGGCGATCAGCCACGCCGTAGCGGTGTCGGCCGACGTGCCGGTCGATTCCGGTACTTACTTGACCGTGGGTCCGGGCATTTACGTGCAGCCGACCTACCCCGGCGCGAGCGGATCGCGCGGCTTCTTCCTGCCCTACATCGATGCGGAGTACCACAACTGGCTCTATTCGAACGCGGCGGATCTGATCGGCGTGTACGCTTACAAGACGCCAACGACGCAGTTGGGAGGCGCGATTCAATACGACTTCACGGAGCGGCTCAACAAAGACGATCCGCGGTTCCAGTTCCTGCGGGATGTGCGCGCGACGCCGCGTTTCAAGTTGTTCGCGAGTCATACCATCGGACTCATCACCGGCGATGTCAACGTCGCCACCGACATCGCGGGACGCGATCAAGGCACGTTGGCACAGGCGAACCTGTCGCTCGCAATTCCATTCGTGCCGAAATTCTTTTTCAGCGTGGGCCCCGGACTCACCTGGGCGAGTTCAACCTACATGCAGAGCTTCTTCGGCATCACGCCGGGGCAGTCACAGGTGTCGCAGTTGCCGGCTTACGACGCACACGCCGGCATCGTCGATCTGCACATCAACGGGCTTGCGAACTATACGATTTCCAAGCGCTGGAGCCTTGGAACGACAACCTATTGGGCGCGTCTACACGGTGACGCCGACGGCAGTCCCATCACGCAACGTCGCAGCCAGCTCACGGTCATCGCGTTCGTGGCCTATACGTTTTGAGCGCGCTATTTGTGGGGTAGGGGTTCCCATTCCAGCACCTCGACATCGGTCATGGCGCGTGGCGTCGGGCTCACGAAGAACACCAGGCGCAGCCCGTCGGTAAAATAATGGTCGCCGGTCAGATTCGCGCGCGAGCTGTCGCCGTTGGTCGCGCCGACGCCTCGGACCAGGCCCCAGCGATCCAACGAGCCTGTCACCAGCAGATCCTCGAGGACGTAATCGCGAGCCTCATCGATGTCGGGATCGATCGCATGCGTGGTCAGAAACGGTGTCTTGGTCGTGAAGCGCACCCCGATATCGCGGCTGACCTGGCCTATCCATACCGACTTGCCGTCGACGCGCAGCGGAGTGAGCCACAGACGCAAGTGATTGCGTTGCGAAACGCTGGAGCGGGCGCGCTGCATCGCGAAATCCTGATGTCGACCTTCAAAATAAAGTGGGCTGATCGGCGCGTTGCGATAGGGACTGCCGAACACGAATGAACTGATCATGGAACGCACGGTGCTCGAGTTTACCGTTTCGGTGAAATCCCAGCCGCCGCGCACCAAGGAGCGCAGCAGCTGTTCCTCGTCGCCGACCACGACCAGGTTGAGCGGATCGCCGAGCTGGGTGCCCTCCTTGTTCGTGGTGCAGCAGGCCAGGGCTTCGAGTGCCGGGCGCAATTGAGCGAGCGACAGCTCCTTGATGCGATCCGTCGCGTAGAGCTTCTGCACGTCCACGACGCCGACATCGAGTTCGCCAGACGGCAATGTGCGCGCAAACGGGAAGCTCAACACGCGTTTATGACTCAGCAGTTCGACGTTGACGAGTTTCAGGCCGAGCGAGCGGTTCGTATAGACGTATCCGCTGACGGTTGTGTGCGCAGGGATATAAAGCGGCATCTCGCGGCTCGTCAGCACCTTCTGAATCGCGACGTCGTCCGCCTTCGAGGAGTGGAACAGGAAGGCGACTTCGCGCGACGAGAAATAATCGTGATCGAGAAAGACCGGCATGAATCGAAAGCCGCTGGCGCTCGTGTTCTCGATCTTGAGCCACACGGGCTGTACGCCCCGGTCGGCGAGCGGCAGACCGAAGACGGCAAGGCTCTCTTCCGGGCGCAGGACCGCCATGCGCACGGTCACACCCGACTGCGTCTTGGGCTCGGCGAGAGCCCGCGCCAAGTAGGGTTGCGGATCGCTGGCCGGGGCATGGAAATGCGTGGTCGCGCAGGCCGAGCCCAGCAAGAGCAGGAGGCCTGCGAGCAGTGGCCGCAGCGGCCGACCACATTCGCCATGTCCGATTCGTCTAGGCATCGACCATCCCGGTGGCACTGAACACCACCACGCGGCGCGCGGCCGTCTGCGTCGCGACTCGCGGACCCGTCTGCGTGGCGACTCGCGGACCGCGCCGCGTCACTTGCCGTTGATTCTCGGCAGCTGCCGCATGCGCGTCAATAGCCGCCCCAGGTCGTTCGCGCCGGCACCGTGCAGTTCGTCGCAAATCGATGGTTCATTGCTTGGCGGAGCGGCAGAGTGTTTGTGCTGACACTGAAATCAACCCAATTCGTCAACGCTGGGAGAGCCGCCATGATCATCGATATCTTGACTCACACGCCCCTCTGGGTCTGGGGCATCCTTGCCGCACTGGTCGTGCTGGGCCTGAAGCAGACGCGCGATCGGCAGCTGTCGCCTGTGCGTCTTACCGTGTTGCCCTTGATTTTCATCGGCCTGTCGCTTTCCGGCCTGCTGCGTATCGCGGCTGGTCTACCCCTCGCGATCGGCACCTGGGCCTGCGGTTTCGCATGCGTCGCGCTCCTGTTGCGCCAGGCGCTCGCTGTGCCGCGTGCGCGCTGGTCGGCCGCTACGCAAACCGTCCATGTCCCCGGCAGCTGGCTGCCGCTCGTGCTGATCGTCGGCCTGTTCTTGATGAAGTACGGTGTCGGCGTGACGCTTGCGATTCATCCGGAGCAGGGCGTCGATCCGATGTTCAACGGCGCCTGCGAATTCGTCTATGGTCTGTTTGCCGGTCTGTTCTGGTTCCGCTCGCGGTCGCTGCGCGCCGTCGTGCCGGCCGGTGGCGAGGCGTCAGCCGTCGCTTTGAGGCAGAATCCGCTCCCATGAACGACCCCCGTCCTGTGCCAGAAAGCGTGTCGAGCGGAGCCCCGCGCGGATCCTATCTGTCGCGGGGCCTGCGCGTAGTCGGCCTCAGCATCGCCTTCGCGATCGTGCTCGCGCTGCTGCGCGAGCAGAATCTCTGGTACACGATCGTGTACGCGCTGTGCATCGGGATGATTTGTTGGCTGTGCATCGATTTCGGTCGGACGCTGGCCTCGAAGTGGCTGCTGCGCCGGGGTGTCGCTGGGGACGACGTCAGGGAGTCGAATTGGCCGGGCTGGCCATGGATGTTCGGCATCGTGTTTGTCGGCAGCGTCATCGGCTACACCGCAGGCACGGCACTCGGTGATTGGCTGGTCGGCGGACGGTCCTCGAATCTGTTCAACACCGGGAATCTGCGCGAATCGCTGTCACTGCTTTTGTTCGCCCTGATACCGGCGACCGGGATGACCTATTTTTTCCATTCGCGCGGCGCACTGGAGAAGCGCAACGCCGCCGCCCAAGCCGCCCAGCGCCAGGCCGCCGAAAGCCGCCTGAAGTTGCTCGAGGCACAGCTCGAACCCCATATGCTGTTCAATACGCTCGCGAACCTGCGTGTCCTGATCACACTCGACACGCCCCGAGCGCTGGCGATGCTCGATCAACTGATCGCGTTTCTGCGCGCTACGCTTGGCGCCTCGCGTCTCGCCCAACATTCTCTGCGCGCGGAGTTCGACCGCCTGCGCGACTATCTTGCTTTGATTCAAGTACGCATGGGGGAGCGCCTCGACGTCGTGTTCGATTTGCCGACGAGCCTCGCCGATGTCGAGGTGCCGGCCTTGCTGCTGCAGCCGCTCGTCGAGAACAGCGTCAAGCACGGCCTGGAGCCCGCCGTGTCCGGCGGGCGCATCGAGGTCCGTGCCGCTCGCGATGGTGCTGACCTGTTGCTCTCGGTCCGCGACACGGGGGTCGGTTTGGGTTCGGACGCGAGCGGCCAGGGCGGTGCGGCATTCGGCTTGTCGCAAGTCCGTGAGCGGCTCGCGACCCTCTACGGCGTGCGCGCCTCTTTGACGCTCGTGTCGGCCGGCGATGCCGGCGGCGGTGCCGTCGCGCAGGTTCGCCTGCCGTTGCCCGTCGCGGAATCTCCCGTTTGAACGCGCATCGCGTCACCGCGCTGATCGCCGAGGACGAGCCGCTGCTTGCGCAGGCTCTGCAGTCGGAGCTGCAGGCACTTTGGCCCGAGCTCGAGGTGCTCGCCAATGTGCGCAACGGCGAGGCGGCGGTCGAGCGCACGCTCGCATTGCGACCCGATCTCGTGTTCCTCGATATTCGCATGCCGGGCATGACGGGTATCGAGGCGACACAGGCGATCAGCGAGGATTGGGAGGAGGGCGCAGCGCTGCCCTTGATCGTGTTCGTGACCGCCTACGACCAATATGCGCTCCAGGCTTTCGAGCACGCGGCGATCGACTATGTGCTGAAGCCCGTAGAGACCGAGCGTCTGCGCAAGACCTGCATGCGCTTGCAGGCTGCGCTCGCCGCACGCCGTGAACCCAACCAATCGCGGCCCGAGCAATTGGAGGCCACGCTCGCGCAGCTGCGCGGTTTGCTAGGCGCGCCGGGCATTGCCGAGGCGGCCGCACCCTTGCTGACCGTGATCCAAGCCGGTGTGGGCGCGGCAATTCAACTCGTTCCAATTACCGATGTGATTTATTTCGAGGCGGCCGACAAATACTTGCGGGTGCTCACGGCCTCACGCGAATATTTGATCCGCCTCTCGCTGCGCCAGTTATTACCGCAGCTCGATGCGCGGATCTTTTGGCAGGTACACCGCAGCACCGTCGTCCGTGCCGACGCCATTGCGGCCGCGTTGCGCGACGAATCCGGTCGCCTGCAGCTCAAGCTCCGGCAACGCCCGGAATTGCTCCCGGTCAGTCGGCTTTATGCACACCAGTTCAAGGCGATGTAGCGCGGCCGGGATTGCGTTGCGATAGCAGCGCCGCTCAGGGCGCTTCGACTGTATAGCCTTTCGCGCGCAATTGTTCGACCAAGCCGTCCGGACGCAGGACCGCCTCGATGGGCAGCACCGCAAAGCTGCTGGCATTCTTCTCGAGCGCGGCCGTGGCGCTCGCGAGCCAGAGAGCCGAGACCTGATCCTTGACGCGCTGAATGCGATCGTGCAGCCCGGGTGCGCTGGAAACGGCATCAAAGCAGGCGACGTCTTGATCCGCGAAGGGCAGGGCGCGCAGCCCCTCGATGTCGCCGCGCGACCAGAGGTTGGCGCGACGGCGCATGGACTGTAGGTCGTTTTCCAGCCGGGTCATGGTCGTATCGAGACAGGCAAGCTCGGCGTCGCGCGGAATCTGGTCGAGATCTCGGATGGCACCTTTGGGGTCGTCGAGGGGGAGCTTGAGTGTCACCGTCTGGATGGGGACGCCGTGTTTGCGGGCAGACTGCTTGATGCTGTCCCAGATTCTTTGATCGGAACTCAGGCCGGCCGCCTCGACGGCGTGCGAAAAAAGCTCGTAGGCAGCGACCAAGGGTCGCAGACGTTCATCGCCGCTCCAGTGCCCCAGATACTTGACCTTCAGTGCCAGCCAGCGCATGTAGGACTCGTGCGGCAGGATCTGCTCCAGCGTTTGTCCATCCGGGTTTTTGCGTGCCCGCAACAGCGAAGGCAGCAGCGTCAAGCCGCGGAAGAAACCGACGTCGACATCGACGTCCGGCGGCGCGAGAATCACTTGCGATTGCGCGATGTGAGCGTCCACCGACGTCGAGCGCCAGGTCAAATCCTTCGGGAGCGGCTCGAGCGTCGCCAAGATCCACAGTTCATGGTCGCCTTTCGAGACGCGCCACATGCCGGGGCCCGGCTGCTCGCCGGTGACGAGTACCTCATCGAGTTGCGCTTCCGGCTCCGCCGGCTGAGGCGCCTTCGTTTGTGCGCCAGACGCGCTCGCGACGAGCAGCGAGGTAACGCAGAAAAACAGAGGGAACCGGAGCTTCATCATGGCCTTATAACAGGTTATAACATCGGGGCGAGTGGGTCGCCTGGGAGCATGCCAATGGTCGGTCGATGTCGGTGACACAATTGACGCAGCGAGGTGCCGCAGATCCAGGCCCCTGTCGCCTGCTTGTGCTCCTGGCCTGCCTTTGCGGCCTCGGTTGCCGCGCCGAACACGCGGCCAAGAAGGCCGGCGTGCTCGGCCGATTGGCACAGGCGCGCGCGGTCTTCGCGGCGATGTCCGAGTGATGCAAGAAGTCTTTGCACGCCGTGATCTCATCGAACCTGCGACGCTGCGGCGCCTGTGTGCGCCCTCCAACACGCGCGGATTCATTCAATTGGGCACGCATCTTGGCGCGATCGCCTGCAGCGGCAGCTTGCTCTGGCTGCTGCGCGGCAGTTGGTGGGCCATGCCGGTGTTCGTCGTGCATGGCGTATTGCTGAATTTCCTGTATGCCGGCCAGCACGAGCTCAGTCATTGGACCGTCTTTCGGACCCGAGCCCTCAACGAATGGGTCGGCCGCGCGTTCGGCTTTCTGTTGTTCTATCCGCGGACTTTCGATCAGATTCAGCATGTCGCTCATCATCGCTTTACGCAGGACTGGCAACACGATGGCGAGCTGGCGCGCGATCGCTACACGCTCGCATCGTATTTGCTGTGGATGTCGGGCATCACGTATTGGTACACGCGCTGGCGGCGCATCCTGAGATTTTCCTGCGGGGTCGTGACGGAAGCTTATCTGCCGCGCAAGCGCCATGCCGAGCTGATACGTGAGGCGCGGCTGCATCTCGCAGGCTACGCCGCGATCGCTCTGATCTCGGTGCTCGCGCGCAGCGACGCCGCCTGGATTCTCTGGCTTGCGCCGATGCTGCTGCTCAAATGCGTGCACCAGCTGCAAAACACGATCGAGCATTTGGGTCTGCCGCACCAAGCCAACGTGCTCGAAAATACGCGGAGCACGCGCACGAATGGCCTACTGCGCTGGATGGGCTGGCAAATGCAATACCATACGGCCCATCATGCATTTCCGGGCGTGCCGTTTCACCGCCTGGCCGAGCTGCATGCGCGTCTGTTCGACGAGCGCGGCGTCCAAGCGCCTTCGATGACCTATCTGGGTTTCCAGGCCGCGGTGCTGCGCGCGTTCGCGGGCGGCAGGACGGAGGCTGACTACCCCGACGACCAAAGCTGGATCTCCGATTCGAAGCCCGGCTCCTTGCGTCATGGCTGAGGACTTGTTGGTCTATCAGGCGCTGTGGGCCATGGAGCGCCTGCAGACGCCCGAGGCTTCACTCGCCGAGAAATTCGATCTCGTGCATGCGGCCGGTTTCGACGGCATGGCGATCGATCTCGGCGCGCTCAGCATGGCTGAAGCGGAGGCAACCGTGCCGCACTTCGCGCGCACCGGCCTCGCCGGAGGCTTGACGGCTTTTCCGCAGACGATCGAGTCCTTGCGACCGGCACTCGCGCTGGCGCATCGAATCGCCGCGCCGTTCGTGGTCGTCATCGGTCAGGAAATGCCGATTCGGCTGGCCGAGATGGTGCCTGTCATCGAAGGCTGGCTGCGCGTCGCCGAGCAGGAGTCGATGCCGATTCAATTCGAGACGCATCGCAATTGCATCACCAATGATTTGTTCGTGACGGTTCAGTTGCTGGATCTGATCCCGGAGATGCGGCTCGCGGCGGATTTGTCGCACTACGTCGTCGATCGCGAAATGCCTTGTCCGCCGACGCCGAGCTTGCAGGACTTGATCACGCGCATTCTCGCCCGCTCCGACTCGTTTCAAGGGCGCGTTGCGGGCCGCGGCCAAATTCAGCTCGCCTTGGATTTTCCGCAGAATGCCAAATGGGTCGCTTTGTTCAAGCGCTGGTGGTGCGAGGGCTTTGCGGCGTGGCGCCTGCGCCAGGCCGCCCCGGGGGCCAAACTCGTTTTCTTGAGCGAGCTCGGACCGCCGGATTATGCGCTCACGGACTCCTCTGGCCGGGAGTTGTCGGATCGTTGGCAGGAATCACTGACGCTGGCGCGGTGGGCGCGGGAGATTTGGGCTGAACAGACGCCGCCACCAGGCGCAGCAGCGTGATTTCCGCGCCGACGCCAAAACGGTTCGGCGGCCCCCAATAGCCGGTACCGCGGCTCACATAGACCCAGAGACTCTGCAGCCGCTCGAGGCCGACCGTAAACGGCTGGAAGTAGCGCACGAGGAAATTCCACGGCAGGAACTGTCCGCCATGGGTATGTCCGGAAATTTGCAGATCGAAGCCCGCAGCCGCAGCTCCGGGTGCAGAGCTCGGCTGATGCGCGAGCAAGATCTTGACGTCCGCATCCGGCGGCGCGCCGCGTAACGCCGCAGCCGGGTCGCTACGTTGCGCAGCGTCGAAGCGATGCGCGCTCCAATCGGTCACACCCGCGATTACCACGATCGCGTGCTCGCGGCGGAGTACGACGTGCTCGTTCTTGAGGACGCGGATTCCGAGGCGGCGAATTTCTACGGTCCACTCCGCCTCGCCGGAATAATACTCATGGTTCCCGGTCACGAAATACACACCCTGGGGCGCCATGAGCTCTGCGAGCGGTGCCGTATGTTCGCGCAATTGGGCGACGGATCCGTCGACGAGATCTCCCGTCACGGCAATCGCGTCAGCCTGAAGTGCGTTTACCCGCGCCACGATCTTCGCGACGAAGCCACGCCTGATCGTGGGCCCCACGTGCAGGTCGGAAATTTGTGCAATGCTGAAGCCGTGCAAGACCTCGGGCAGTTCCGCGATCGGAATATCCACGACGACGGTGCGCGGGCGACGCGCCAGCAGCAGGCCGACCAGACTCGAGGCCAGGGCGCAGGCGAGCACCCAGGCCGCCGATTCTCTGCGCAGGCGCTGCGCGACGTCCGCCGCATCGACCAGGTGCATTGCGACCAGCGACAGGTCGCGCAGCAGAGTCAAGACGAACACGGACGAGAAGAAGCCCATCGCGAACAGGCCGGTCCAGATCAAGGCCGTCGCAAACCAATCGCCGGCGCGCGCCTGCGTGCGCACCGCGCGGGGAATGAGTAGGCAGGCGCCGATCAAGATCAGGATGCCGGCGCCGACGCCGACAGGCCCGGTCGTGAGCGGGGGCAGCAGCCGCCAACCGATGTAGCCCGGCAACGACAGCAATAGCCAGAGCGGATTCAGGAATGGGCGGCGAACGCTCATGCCGTGACCGTTCAGTTGCCGATCACGAGTACCTTGAAACTGCCATCCAAGATCGGCGCTCGAGGATGCGTTTGTTCCGGCGTTGCGGCCGGTGCGGGTCCGAATTCGGCTGCGACCACATAGATGCGGTGGGTCACGGGATCCAGGGCCATGGTGCGCGCGCTCTTTTGGGTCGGCACCGTGCTCTGCACCGTGTAGTGATCCGGATCGTCCTCATGAATCACGGTCAGCGTGCCATCCTGGCCGTTGGAACTGAATATCAGCGACCGCGCGGCATCGTAGGCCGCGGCGTCCGGCCCCGCACCGATGGCGACCTCGGCGACGTGCTTGCCGCTTTGCGCGTCGGTGACGATCATGACGCCGTTTCGGCACACGGAGAACAGCCGATGGTGGTCCTTGTCGAGAGCCAAGCCCGTCGGTGATTCGCAGTTCGGCAACCACCAGGTTGCCACTTGTTTGCCGGCCAGTGAGTCGAGTACACCGATTTGAGCGGTGTCCTCGATATTGAAGTAGACGCGTCCCGCGCCATCGCCGGCCGCAAACTCCGGCTTGCCACCGGCCGGCATGGTGGCCACCAGTTGATTGGTCGCCGGATCGATGACGCTGATGTCCTGGCTCTTGCCGTTGAACGTAAAGACATGTTTGCTCGCCGGGTCATAGAAGATCGCGTCGGGGTTGTGTCCGCCGAAGGCGATCGTGCCGAGCGTTGCGAGCGTCTTCAGATCGAACACCGTCACCGTGTCGGCGCGTCCGTTGCTCGTAAAGCCCCGGCCGAGATCCGGTGCAAGCGCAATACCATGCACGCCGTCGGTATTCGGAATCGTCGCCGCGAGCGAGCCGTCCCGCGTGCTCATCACCATGACGCGATCATTACGCGCGATGAACAGCCGTCCGGCGACGGGGTCGACCGTGAGATAATCCCAGCCGCCCGGACCGCCGAGCGTGAACGCCTGACGTTGTGCGTAAGAGCCGTCGGCGATGAAACGATCGATGCGTCGGTCGAGTACCGGCAGCGGTACCGATCCCAAGGACAGGACCGCATCATGAAAGGCGCGCAAATCGAACCGGTCGCCGAGCGCCTGCTCGGCCCTTGCGCGCGCCGCTTTGATTTCCATCATGCCGAGGTAGTACGACAACGCTTGTCCCGGCCAGCCGATATAGCGATCGACCTCCGTTTCGATTTCGTGATCGCTGAGCGCGGTATTGTCATGCAGGTAGGCTTGCGCTTGTTCGCGGCTCCAGTTCAGATGATGAATGCCGG
>Ga0209208_10008843_pt1 | contig 13348 bp, 8 predicted proteins | sample S1TSphfallax_3_FD_187694 | JGI IMG/M metagenome (GOLD analysis project Ga0209208, IMG submission 187694) | Host-associated microbial communities from peat moss isolated from Minnesota, USA - S1T2_Fd - Sphagnum fallax MG (SPAdes) (version 2) | ecosystem: Host-associated > Plants > Peat moss >...
TGTTTTTTTGAAACAAATTCATATCTCCTTTTTTTTTTTTTTTCGTTTTTTTCTTTGATGCATCGTGAACATCCATGATGGCATGATATTTGTCTTTTTCATCCATTTCTTCACACTTTTTTACAAACTCCTTGTGTTCAATGAGAGTGACATTTTCCATATTAGCAATAGCAATGTGCAAGTATGGCTTCAATCTAATTAAATATTGTAATAGGGAACTTGTCATCTACTTTATGTTGTAGACCAATTTGTGTAATCTCTCATACTATTTTTCCATGCATTCGGTAGGCCTTTGTTTAATTGTTGACTTGTCAAGTAAAGTAAACTTGCTCATCATTTTGGAACTTATTTTGTATCATTTACAAAAGGAATGTTCTAGCTTTAGAAGGTATAATACAAGGGTGACTATGTACGTAGTTTTCACCCCATTTTAAAACCTTGTCTTGTAGACTATAGTTAAACAAATTGATGATGTCATCTTCTTGCCATTCATTGTTGGCTTAAATTGCATGTTTTAAAACCTTAGCTTGAATGTTAAGATTATATTTTGGTTCATAGTTTGGGTGTGGGAAAAGCCCTCCTTAATGGAATATTGTCCCCATATGTTGGTATTACTAAAACACAACATATTTTGAATGTACAATAGCAATAGGTCCAGGAAGGTAGGGTGTTCCTCCTTGATTAGGTGTGGTTGCAACCCCAAGGATCCAATGGCCACCTTGGCCTAGGATACCAACTACCTCCTCTAATAACATCATTAATTTGGATCTAGTAGTTGGCATAACAAAACCTTTTTTTAGTTATTACAACCCCCTTCTATTGTGTTGGCATTATAGTTGGAAAATGTGTATTAGTAGAGTTTGCATCTAACATGTAACTAAGTTGGCCATGCTTGCAACTTAATTTTTATCCCATACTTTTTATCTTCCAATCCAATTTTGTACATTATATAATTAGGTGTTATAGCCATGCTTGCAAACCAAGTACCAAGTGCCATCGGGGATGAACCAATAAAACAAATTGACTTTAAATGGTTAAATCTAAAAATAAAATAATTAAGAACCTACTCATCTAGTCTAAACCTACTTTCCAACCTACTTACTTGGGCATAATTTCCTACCTACCTAGGTGCCATGTGTTAGCATCTTATCAATCCTAAATTGGATGATCTATAATTAATTAATTAAATGGTAAATGGACTTAAAATTTACCACATGTCACAATATAATTGGCCTTTTTTTAAATTAAAAATGGACACATGTCAAATGGTTAATCAATGAATTGTGATGTGCCATGTGTCATCATCTTAGTGGCATAAGCTTTAATGATTGAAATTAATCCAAGGAATTATTAATTTTGAAAACAAAAAAAAATTTCAAATGACACATGTCTTAAAACAATTTGCCCAATTTTAAAATGTGTCACAAATTGATTGATTGCATTATATTTGCAAGGAACATTGCATAGGTGCAACTACATGAAGACAAAACCATATAAAGCATGGATGAAAACTTATAAATCTAGTGTATATACTTGTTGCATACATTATGTTGTATGCAAGTTGTATACAATTTGTTTAAGGCAATTACAGACATGATAATTGCAAAATGACATTTTTCTACTAGGGTGTGTGACCTTGCCCACTTGGTCTTGGTGTTATTAACATATTGGTTGTTTATGCTACTATTAGGTTTGGAATCTTGCCAATATTAGAGCCTTTCAAATTTTTCTATGAACCCATGGGGGCTATGGGTGTGGTTTTAGCATCTAGGATATATCCACACATATCCCATAATGGTAGTTGTAGGTCTTATGGCAATGGGGAGTGGTGGTTCTACATAATTGTAATATATTGTTGTAGGTTGGTTAAATGAACTAAATTTATCCTATGGCCAAACACAAAACAATCTCCAAATTAGGAGTTATAAATGAAGCTAGCTATAAAAGTTTCACGCCACACATTTGGTCCTGGGGTGCAAAATGCTAGCTAGCAAGTGTAATCAAGCTGCATTGATTAGCCTATATTTGAACTCTTGCCTTCATGAGTCACTGACCTATGTTTGGTGATGGGTGGTTTATAGTTTATACATAGGTAAAGGCTGTTTACATACCTACCAACAACTCACTTGCAATATTTGGACTCCAAATACCTTCCAACCCTAAACCCTCCTCAACTACCCCACTTCACCGGGCACTGGTGGGTGTTGGTTTAATCTGGTCATTTAAGTTAGGATCTCACGCCGCAGAGAACCAAGAAAACTTGCCATCAATTATCAGATTCAAGTTATAGGGTAAAGAACATCCCATCAAATACTCACACTTTGACGGTTCAGTGTTTTTTTTTGGGGGCTAAATTTCATTAAATTTCAACCAGAATAATTTTGATTTCTAGCTATACAAAGGATTTTTCATTATAAAGAAAAACCCAAATTTATCAAGTTTCAAAAGGAAAATTTCCAAATTGTCAGATTTTAATGATAAGTTCCAGTAGGAAATCAAGAATAGAAAAATATTATGATTTTTTACTACTTTCAAATGTATATGTAGCCAAATCTGCCTAATCATCTAATGGATGATTGCCACTTGAGCTACATCACAAAATTGAAAAAAAAAAAAAAAAAAAACACTGCTCCAACCTCATGTTCATTTTTAGTTTGTTTTTATTAAACTTTGAGTTAGTTTGTACCTGCCCATTATGCAATAACCTATGCTAATATGCAGGCCTTTGTGGTGAAGAGCAGTTATTTTAAACACCAATTTTTCACAATGAGTCATTTTTCCAGTGTTGGGTGCTTAAGCTTCTAACACCTGTGTATATATAACAGGATAATTACATACCCACCCTATAGTCGTTACCCTTTACTTACCGTAACTGGCTGGTAAACATTTCAAACTTACCCTATTTTTTAATTCTATTCAGCTGAAGTCCATGTTTGGTTTACCCTCATGAGGGAGAGGGCAATTGATTTTTTTAAATAATAATATTTTTCCTATTATTATTTTAGGAAGCACAAAATAAGCAGACTCAACCTGACAAGCCTTTCACAGCCCTAATTCAAGCTTCATGAGAGAGGGCCGACATGACTTTCACCTGCACACCAGTGAGTTTGATTGAAGCCTTTTTGGGTCCTAGTCTATCCCACTGAGCCATCACCCCTGGGATGCGATGGGATGGTGATTGCTTTGGAGTCGGTAAAAACTGAATATATGCCAAAATCATTACATATTTGTATATGTGCATTTCGATCTTTTGCAATGCATGTGGCTATGATGGATTTCTTCAAACTATGGTGACTAACTATTGATTATATTAATTTTCTTTTGGCTTTTTATAAATGTTCATTACATTAATTATCTTGAACAAAATTCTTATCATAATGCTGTTTAAATTTTACTCCCATTTGTTGTCATTTTAAGAATGCTTTGAACATATTCTTAAGGCTACTGATTAGTTTCATTTTTATTTTTTTTAATAAATATTTCTAAAAATCTGGGTGTCCATGTGTGCAACAACCTTTTTTTTTGTGCAAAATTTCATAGCATTATTGTGAAAATTTGGAAATTTTATGTCACAAATTCAATGATTTTTGTTCTTGAAATTCCAAAAATAAATAAATTTCAAAAATAGTGTTTAAAAATCAATAGATTTTTATACATGGTTTAAGTAGGTAGCCAAAAGTATGTAAGGATGTACCAGGTACATCCTTATATATGGGCTAAATGAACTTCTAAATTATCATCATCTCAATTACATTACAAAATTATTTTTAAAACAAAAATTGGTGGTGTGAAATGCTAATTGCATAAGTAATTGTCTATCTTCAATTTGAAATACGTTTTATTTGTGTATAAATTATTGTTTACCTTACATTTTCTAACTTGTACCCACATGTTATATATAAAATAAATGATAACATATTATATTTTTTATATTTTTTTTTCATTTATAGCTAGATTTGGTTAAATCTTCCTAGGGCGATTGCCACTTTTTCACATCTTCCAATGAATGATCCCTACTTTAGCTACAAACAAAAATTCTTTAAAAAAACATTGCTAAACAAAAAAAAACCTTCGGGCACTGTAGTACCTTTTCAGGTTCGGCATGAATTAAATCATTTTCTAATTTGCCAAGTTTTTTGGATATTAATAGTTAGTTGTGACTAAAATTCAGAAAATTTATGCAGCCAACCAAATTTGATCCCTGAACTTTTTCTCTCCAAGAGACGTCGTCTGCAGCAGACATTTACTTACCTTCTAAGCACACTAGCACTAAACTCTTCTTCTATAACATTTTCATTATAATAAATTTAATACAGATTACTGAAATTTTTAGAATTCAAATTTTAACTGCCAAATTAAGAATTGAAAATTAAAATTAATTATTGGGCACTGAGGTGCCAAACCTAAAAAGGTACTACCATATTCATTTTCTAGAGATTAGTGCATACCATTAAAATGTCACCCCTTTCAACTTTGGCCACAACTAACAGACATCCTTTGAGTGAACAATCAATCATCAGTGCACTGTTCATTGGAAGGAAGTTATGTCTCACTTGTGGAAGTATTTTGTGAACCCCTGACCCCAACTGGGCTGATAGGTTTCATCTTGGGCATTGGGCAACCTATACAAGGAAAGATAGGTCTTGTAGGTAGGTGTGTGGCAAGCACTAAATAGTAACAACAAATTACATGCAACTCAATTTTGCACACAAAAGTACACATGCCTGCAATCAATGCACAACTATGAATCATTCTTTCATGCATTTTTTTCAAACATTTTTCTCTATGCCGCTCATTCTCTTCCAGCTGTTTCTTCATGGCCTAGTTGCTTCCAGAGCAACTCCTTTGGAGTTTAAAGAGGTATTTTTAACCTACACTTGGCACACCCATAGTCATTCATTTAAAAATAATAATAAATGAAACATATATGGATAAATGTTTGATTATCATTTTTTATCATGGGTGTCTACCCTATAATTGATATTGAAATTTTTCTAAATAAAAAACTTTCATGACCTTTAAATCACATAAGAATTATCCATAAAAGACTTTGGACTAGGCATCAAACCATTGTGTTTTGGCAAAACATAAGTGAAAACAGCCAAGTTAGGATGAAAATTTTACACATGGGTCTAATGAAGCCCCAAAATTGTTTTTGTACCACAAATTGGGGTCAAATGAGTTTGGTCTTGAATTGGACTCATTTGTGCACAACAAGTGCATTTTTCAAGAGTTGAAAGTAGTTCAATAAACTTTCATGAAAATTTGTCAATGAATTTTTGCACCTTACTTATTATGTTGGACAAAGCACAAAAGGGTTTTCTCTTTTCATTTTTTTGGGGGGGGTCTATTTTGAGTTTTTGAGGATTTCAACATGTTTCCAAGCTTGTTTATTGCATTTCTCTACTAGTTTGGAGTTTCCAAGCTTTTCATGTTCTTACCACTTGGAATTTTCAAGGTTTTTAGATAAGGTTGACATTTTCACTTTTCATCTGTCTACTTTGAAGGTTTCAACAAATTTTCAAGCTTTTTGATTTTGTATCTTTGCCATTTTGGAGTTTCCCAACTTTTTGTGTTTATGCCACCTAGAATTTCCAAGGTTGTGTGTTTCTCCCTTTGTCATTGCCACTTGGAATTTTAAAGCAAAATTGTTTGTGTGTTTCTCTATCTCTCGTTTCAAGTAAAGGTGTGTGTGTGTGTTTATTATTTGAAATGAAAAGCTTTTCAAGTGTGTGTTTTTTGCCATGTGAAATTGCCCAACTTTTCATATGTGTCCCTTTGCCACTTGGAATTTTTGTTTCTGTCTTCCACTTGGAATTTCTCATCATGTTGAGTTCTAATTTTGGTCCTTTACATCTTGGTGATTTTAGGGATACCACAATAGTGTTTTAGACTTTCTTATATCATGGGTCATCCAAGGTTCAAATCTTGTTATAATCATATTTTCTTTTCGAAGGGAACAAGCATGCAAAAGTAGGTCAAAAAAATCCCTCAACGATATAATCTTTTATATATATATATATATATAAATGTAAATAAGTAAATTCAAATCCTCTTCAAGTATCATTATGAAACATCATGGATTTCATTATGTTTGTAATTTGTTGCATACCAAATTTCAAAAACTTTAGCATGAGAAAAATATATAATAAATAAGTTTTAAAGTAACCATGTAAAATGTGATGAATTTTATTCTTAAATTAAAGACTTGAAAAAATATAGCATTTACCATGAATTTTTTTTAAATAATACATTTTAGTGTACCATCAACTTGAAGTTATCAAAATTTTAATTAAATCCTACTTTCATTTACTTGAAACCAATTCAAAACACTTACTTGCACCTATTTACAATTTCAAAAATCTACTTAAATGCATATTAAGAACATAAAGTATAATATTATTATACTAAAGTCAAATAACATCCTCGTACTAATCATTAAACTATAAAATATTTCAAATATTTCAATATTAAGATCTATTTTATGGTTATTTTCCCTCAAAAAAACAAGGATCACAAATTGGACTATTTTAGCATCTTTGCAACGATAATGATTTTCATCAAGGAAAAGGAACATTGATTCTCCTAGGCAAATTGGGTAGGGACTAATTTTTAAGTACTTGACACCATCCCTCAACCACGTCATTGCCCAAGGAATATAACTAAAGCAAACATGGTAATGACTAAACATTTATTGTATCATAAAGCTTAAAATCCTTGGACAATATTTCATTTACTTACATTTCAAGTAAGTATTGTAGACCTCCACTTGGCACAACCATAACCATGAATATCGCTAAAAATGTACAAAAGATGAATAAGATATGGGTTAATTTTTAGTGATGGGCATGTTTACCCTAGTGCCTCAAGAAAGGAATGTATTCAAAGGTGTATTTTTCTTGGGCAACATTACCATCTTCCCTTGGTAATGTTGGTTGACATTTCTATAGGAATATTTCCTTTCTTGAACAACCAAAATGACATTCCTAATAAAACATTACTTTTTTCACTAAAATAAGAAAAACAATTTGGAGTTATTTAATCTACATTGCCTTGTACATAATAATGTACATTAATATGTGAGTTGTATTGAATACCTAAAATAAAATATTCCAACACAAAGCCATAATTTTCATGTGCATTCTTAGAATATAATTTTTAAAAATGTGTAAAATGGTTACCCATTGCATAGCTTTCCAACTCAAATTTACTTAAAGTTATTTGCAATCAATTGTTTTAATATAATGATGTGCAACACAAACCTATTGTATTGGTATTTTCCAAAGGTTGGTGAAAAAGCAGTTTAGAAATTGAAAGTGTTTCACATTACATGCATCATTGTATGTATGACTCACTTAGTTTCTCCATTGTATCCTTTATAATGGTTATGGTTGATTTGTCACCCATTTCCTTTTTAATAAAAAAAAAGGGTAACAAATCAACCACTCCCTAGCTAGACAATGTCTAAAAAAATGTTTAATTGGGTCTTGTTTCACTAGAGGTATCATATAATATTGTCCATGAATGTTTACTATCAAATTTGAAGTAAAACTTTCTAGTAATTTGATATTAACATGTGAATTTTGAAAATTCAAATGGTGAATATGACAAGTTCATGAGTATATGAAAATATAATGCAAAATATGTGTTTAATATTTTTACCTCGATATTTAGTCAATATTTAAATTTGTCAAAGTACCAACATAACTTTTTTAATACCTTAATTTTAAAGTGTATATTTCATGAATTCAATACCAAACTCCAAAAATACTTGTCCATTTTTGGTCCAATTTAGTGAACCAAGACCTAATTACCTTCCCTGCGCAACTTGGCACCATTTCTAAGTCAAGTTGTTTAAGGAAGATAGCTAGTCCTTCAAAAAGAAAATATTGTTCACAAATGTGTAAGAAACAAAACTAACTCAAGCCATGGGGAACTTGGGCAATGGTTTCCTTGCAAGCTTGGTTCCATTTTGTAAAGGACAATGATTAAACGGAAGTTGCAATGCAATATAATTGTGAAGGTTGCAAAATGGATAAATGTGCCACATCACCTTAACTATTCATCCTTAATTTTCAAATTTTCATCCATTTTACAACTTCAAATTTTCAAATTTTCAACCATCATTTCTATAATATTTCATCCACTATGAGAAAATAATAACTTTTCATTTATTTACAACGTTTATTCCACAACTTTTCATCCATTACATAACTTTCTTTTTCATTTTTTGTCCAACATGCACAATTTCATCCATTTCCATGCATAATTTATTTTCCATCCAAATTATGCAACATTTGAAACAAAATTCATAAATTTTTGTTCATTGTGAGGTCTTCCAAAAAAATTAATATTTTTTTGTAAAGAAATTGTTATAAGGAATAGAAAAATAAAAATTATATCCAATTTTCATGGGGGAAAAGATCAAACATAAACATTGGCAACACAATGTTAAAAATAATAAGTGTTGAAGGAAGTTTCTATACAAAATCTAAACATATTAGTTGATAATTTTTTCCAAAATGATTAATTGGGTGAAAGCACATTAAAGTGTTACATTTTGGATCTCCGGGAGTCCATTTTTAACAAAATTTCAACTTTCAATAGTAGTTTATTCCAATTGATATGTGCAAATGATGAAATGAGACTCATGTCAAGAATGAACTCATACACCAAAAGATTATGTTAAAATTTCATGATCAAATCTTTGGTATTCAATTTGTTATGGATTTTAAAAGTTGTACAAAAACACTTGTCTGGTCAAGGATAAATTAAATGGACTCAATACACCTTGATATAATGTCCTTTATGAATAAATGATTTAATGGTAATATTATATTGTGGCAAATTGATATTAAATACTTGACAATTTGAAAAGATTTGACGATTAAATTTTGAGACATATATCAAGTATGAAACTTATGAAGGAAGTCCTTCATTTGTTGAAAATAATTATTTAGATGCTCATATATCAAGTATAAAATTATTATAAAATAAACCAAAGATGCTTAAATCCTTGTGGAAAATATTTTATGACACCTTGCCACATGGCCCATTTGATTCAAAATATTTTGTTTTGGCATGTTTTTGTCATACTTTCCTAGTGTATGATAATGGACTAAAAATGGATTGTCATGATAACAGTTTTTGTTCCACCCTAATGTATTTTCACCCAATTGGCAAAAACTTATAGAATGACTAGTTGGGGTAAATTTATTAAAGATTAGTTGGTGCAAAATTTTAGAATATTGATTGGTGTCCAAGGTTCTAGAAGGATTAATTGATAGAAGTTAAATTTAAAAAGATGAGCTAACAAAAACTTTTTAAGCACCTAGTTGATGGAAATTTCTAAATTCTTTTTGAAAAGCCTATACAGTGGAAGTTTAAAAGGATTAGTTCACTACAAAAGTTGATGAATCTCAAAAAAGTTCCATAAAATAATATAAGCAAAGGTCTCAAGAACACCACCTCTCAATCCTATCAAAACAAAGTTTCGGTTTATGTAGTTCAATTCCATTTCAAGTTTAAAATATATCATATTTTGTTCAAGTGATAAATTCTTTTAGTTTTTTTTCTTGCTAAAAGTATTTCGAACAATGCTAAAAATGTGACCTTGCAAAAATATTTCTCACATCCAAGTTTAGTTATCTAATTGGGATTTCAAATAGGTGGGATTTAATTATTCACATGAAACTATCTAGACCAATCATTATGATTAGCCAATCAAAAACAGTGAGAACAATCAAATCATTTTTTTGGGGGTAGGTATTGTGCCTTTTACCATCCTCAACAAAATATGGAAAAATGTTGGGCCAAAACCATTTTGCTAAGCCTAACTAACATGTTTTGGAATTTTTTTATCCAATTTTAATTTGTAGGATCACATATTAAACATCAAAAGAGTTGTTCACAAAAAAAATATTGTTAACTCTTTAACATTCAATTACTATTCAAGGAGACAATGTGACCTAAAAGAAACCCTAAAATGAAAAAGGAAAAAAAGTGGCAAATTGCATTTGGCGTTGGATGGCTATTGTAATGTTGTAGGACCGTGCGCCTTTCATTTTAGATGTTTTTGATTGTTTTGTTTTATGTTTATAATGTGTGCATTCATGGGAGAAGCTAAATTGTGGGCATGCGGTATGGTGTGTTATGATGAGCTTATTGGCTTATCAACATTGTTTTCTTGTTCTTCGTGGAGTAGCTTTTGGGATTGGCTATGGATATTTGGTGATGGATGGAACACGAGCTATTTAAAAGCTGATTTCAGTGTAAGAAGTGGTGAAGATCCAAAGCTTAGTGGGTAGGAGGTTTGCTAGTGTTTTCTTTTTGTTTTTTGTAGTTTAATTCCAAAAACATTCATGAGAAGAATGCTTGTGTGGTGTTCTTGGTCTTTCAATTTCTTCCACTATGTTGTAAGTCTAGGATTTTAGAAATGTTCATAGACTGGTGGTGGAGGTGATGTAGAATCATAGTGGGTTTGTTGAGGGGTTTTTGATGGCAATGTTCTAAAAGAGGTTGGTTTTAAGCAACCTCATTTTGGGAAACAAGTTGGGCTATGTTAAAGGAGTGAATACTTCTTTGGCATTCCAAAAAGGGATTTTAAAAGAGTTCCAATCTAAGTTTTGGGTTGCAGTTGGGATCTTGTATGGCTATGGGCTTGGCTTGGGATCTTGGTATTGTGAAAATTCCTAGAATTGTATGTTACTATTGGGGATGAGAGTTTGCCATTAAAACCCATGTAGTACTTCAATGAAAGTGAATCTGGAAAGATTTTGATCCACTTAAGTATTTAACATTTTTCTTCTAGCAAGAATCAAGTAGCTAATGTAAGGAAACAAGGAGTTGAAAATATATCAAACCTTGATTTAGTTTCTTCCCTTTTGTAATATAGCATAGAATATTTGTGGAAATACAATTTTGGTTCCCCTCCCTTTTTGGTATCAAAACATGTTATGGCAAAGTTGGGGTTATTTAAATGAAATTTGTTTCATAAATCATAGATATAGATATGTCTAATTCTAGTGATGAACAAATTGTCAATGATCTCCAAACAATTCATGACCAACAAATAGTTAAAAGTTTCAATAACCCCATTAGTATTGGTGCACGCCTCACGTAGGGTCAATAATTTTGAGGGTCGTTGGGTTTGGTGTTGTGTCTACAATAGGATTCAATCCAATAGAAGCTTAAACATGCAACATTATTGTCAAAATTACACATGTAATGGTTTTACATCCATAGTTCAGGTTTGGGTAAGGTAAGATGGACCATGTGAGTGGCAAACTTGTTTACAATTCCAATGTACAATAGTAAACCCTAAACCCATCGCAATTTTGCCACCTATCACATTTTTGCCACCTATTATTGAGATAATTGGAGAAAATTGCTTAGAGTGGAAAACATTTGGATACCTCATGTTGCAAATTCTCCTAATTAATCATTTTGCGCATTTCTTCATACTTGGAATAAAAGAGTTGTTTCAAGCAAGAGATTAGATCCTCAAAGTAGAAGCAAATTTAGACATATGGTGTACTGGAAATTGTGTGGAGAAAATTGACTCCAATTATAATGGCAGTTAGATAGCTTGTATGAGCAATCCTTCTCATTTTTTCCAGTTGAATTTCAAAACCTTGTTCTTGTGAGTGAAGGTGAACAACATGAATTCTTTGAATGAAAAATGCATGATGGTGATGGGGGTAGAATATGTTTAATGAATGATCATAAGTTTTAAAAACTATATGGGAATTATGTCTTTTGATGAAATTACATTTCCCAGGGAACCTAATGTTGGTTTTGTGATTATCAAATCGTTTGGATTTGCATTTGTGATTATAATAGGGTTTGATCCTCATGTGGTTGAAGTTGGGATTTGGCAATTGGAGTCATGCACTTTGGATTTTTCATGAAGGATGCAATCTTGATCAAAACAAGGGTAGGATATGATGGAAAACAATGGACAATCATTCAAATCCAAGAAACCAAGTTCTTCTACACCATCTTGTGCCCTTTGGAGATCATTGAAAAACAAAAAATTGCTAGAGAATTGTTAATCTCTTTTCTTAGGTTAAGAGATATTTGGATTATTGTAGAAATAAAATTATAATTTTTTTAATACAATTCTATATGCCTAAACATGACTAGAAGTTACATGTTGGAAATAAGTTCATTAAAATAATGTTTGCAGGCAAAAATGCCACTTGCTATGTTGGATGTTCTCTAGATGTCTTTATGGCAAGTTGGGGTGGGAATTGGGTAGCAAAAGTGATATTAGTTTTAACCTTAGAATATAAGACAACAAAATCAAGGCTAGTAGATTAGAAAAGAAAGAGGAAACACTTGAAGTTGAAGACCTGAAATAGATATTTCCCATTGTAAAAGGTTTGTTTTGGGTTAGTAGCAAAATGACTAGTCCCAAAGGAATGGATGAGTTGTTTTGGGGGAAGGATTTAAAAGATTTTTTTTGATTGGGTTAAAAGACTACAAATGACAGTTGAAGTTCAAGAATATGATGAGAACAAACTATTCAAGATCGCCAAGCTTAACCTATAGGGTAAAACATAAGATTGGTACATAAGGTTAAATCCTGCACCTCTTGATTGGCAAACCTTATGGATTCTAATGATGGCAAAATATGGAATGTATGATGTGGAGGAGTTGAAAGTGAAAATGGATGCCATTAGGCAAGAATCAAGACAATGTGTACAACTATACTATGATAGGCTAGAATGATTGTTTGTAAAGGGGATAATTTTTTATGCAAAAATAAGGAAAAGGTTTATGCTTCATTTCAGGCCAAAAATTAGGAAGTTGTGTGTGGTGCATACATGTGTTGACATGGATGAGTTGTTGGCAATGGCCATCAAGGTTGAAAAAATGCTTGGAAAAATAGGGGAGACCCCCAATGAACCTTTGAAGGATGAAAGGGATGGAAAATCCAATGAAGGAAATACTTCAACAAAGTGGTAGATTCACACTCTCAATGAGACCTTGATTTTTTTTATAAAGGGGACAGGTGGGTAAATTCATAGTATAATGTACCAAGGACTATGTTGATTGTCCTTAATTTTTGCAGTTCTCAATTTTGAAAAATCATTATAAAAGTTTGAAACATCAAAGTGTAATTAGGTTTGTTGCACCATGTTTTATTATTAATAAAATTGCACCCCAAAGAATTTTGTGTGATTCCCATTTGTTTTAATGCTCATAAAGTAGTGGAAAGTCTATATTTGAATATTACATTTCATTTCACTCAACCTTAATCCTATGCTAAACTTAACCATTCATGCTCCAAATTTATAGAAGACCATATATGGATGAACCAAAGGGCCTAGTATGAAAAAAACAT
>Ga0209208_10008844_pt1 | contig 13348 bp, 15 predicted proteins | sample S1TSphfallax_3_FD_187694 | JGI IMG/M metagenome (GOLD analysis project Ga0209208, IMG submission 187694) | Host-associated microbial communities from peat moss isolated from Minnesota, USA - S1T2_Fd - Sphagnum fallax MG (SPAdes) (version 2) | ecosystem: Host-associated > Plants > Peat moss >...
ACGAAGTAGCTCAACAACAAGGCTGCAGCAGCTGTAGCAGCTCTTCTTTTTGCCGCTCCAGTTTTCACCACGCTCCAGAAATCAGTGGATCTGGATTCTGTTGGATCTGGATCTTTCTGTACACGAGGAATTCGGAACCTTTTAGAAGAAAGCGGTGGATCCGTCTGTTGAGCAACAAGAAGAGTATCAGAAGAAGGAAAGGAAGGAAGGAAGGAAGGAAGGAATGATTCTAGGGGTTGTGTGAAGCCGTGACGAGAAGAATCGATTTTGTTGCAGGTCCTTGCGGTGGAGGAGGATTTGTTCATATCGATGATGTTGTTGCCTAGAATCCGTCGTCGTGTTTAGGGAGAACAAGATGGTCGTCACACAACAACTCATGGTCGCCACACAACAACAGCTTCAAGGATTGCGCTCGCTTGGCCTCGTGGCTCGTCCGGGTAGACGCGGTCATATTGCAATCCCTATTTCATGGAACGGACTCATTGTTCCCGGACGAGGAAAAGGGCTTGCGATGTTTCTTACGTTGCTAGGTGTGGGAAGTATGGGAGCTCTTTTAGCTCTGCGCTATGCTACAGGAGCTTCAGCTCCTATCAGTTTCCCATGGTCAGAGGCTGGAGCTCGAATCTTCCAATCCAAGCAAACCCTGAGTATTGATTCCCAGAAGCAGCAGCAACAGCAACATCAACAACAAGAGGAGGAGCAGCTCACTGTACCTGGTTTACAGAACGTTGGTAACAACTGCTTCCTCAATGTCGTTCTTCAGGTAAGCATAAAGCTTCTGAGCTGACATGCTCCTCCATACCAATGCATGCCCCTCTCTTCCAACTCCAAGATTTTGATGAATATCTCCTCCATGGGGATGTGTAGGCGCTTGCAAGCTCCAATGTTCTGGTTTCATTCATGGAGGAATGCACCAAAGTGAGCTACAGCACAGAATTGCAACCTGAGCAACTGATGATGCCCCTTGCCGGAGCTGTCTATGCTCTATTGAAAGGTACACAGAGAGCACACTCACACAAGATGTGTTTCACCTGTCATCTTCATTCAGTCACAATCCTGTGTATTTCTTGCAATCACAAAAACAGCCACAAGCTTGTTTCACGTAGTGTAGAGTTTGGTTTGTGCAGAGTTGGCACAAAGTTGGCCTCAGCAGCGGACTGCAAACCCATGTCCTGTGATGCTTGCACTTGGCCTCTATGCCCAACATTTTGACCTTGCCACGCAACAGGTAAGGTTCATGCATGATGGTTCAAGCCATCTCAGTCAAGGCTGGCTGTTGTTGTTTTTGGAGCACGCATGGTGACAGTACTTCTGAAAGCACACTTCCACATTGTTTTTCTGCGATCTAGTGTTTGTTTTCAAACATTTTGTGACTAAACAAAGCCTTTTAACAGGATGCAGCAGAGGCGCTTGCACATCTTGCAGCTGGTTTACAAGAAGAGCGTGAAGACTACCTGCAAGCGCACCAACCTATTATGCAGTCACTGACTACTGTGCTGGGGAAACATCCATTGTCATCTCAGCTGCTCCAGTCTTGGCTACATTGGCCTTTGGAGGGCACTCTTGCCAGCTCAATGGCCTGCCAACGCTGTGGATTTCAGGCAAGTTTGTGTTGGTTTCAGTACACTTTCTTCACCTCAACTGTTTCCCATTCTACATCTGACTACCACGCATAAGGATCCGAAGTCTTCTTTGGAATTTTTGTGAGCATTCATTTCCCTAACTAACAGGGTGCTGGAGAGCTGAGGAAGTTTCTTCAGAGCTCAAATTTTGAAGGAGGCAGCTACATTTTGAAATTTTTCTTTGTGTTACACAGTTTTCTACCCAGTTCCAGTTCTTCAACGACCTGCCACTTTTGCCTCTGCGACAGGCTGATGGTAATATTGTAAGCATCATTCTTCCAGAAGCTTGGTGTCTCTTTTGTGTTAGTGATGAATCTCAAGAAGGCCTAGGTACCATTTGTTGATGAAGATGGAACTTTTTGCAGATTGAAGGGTGTACATTGGAAGATTGCTTGGACCAGTTCACAGCTCCTGAGTGGGTGGCAAGTGTCAATTGCAGTCACTGTGCACACATAGCAGCTAGTCACCTACTTCAAACACAATTGGACATGAACAATTTCTCTGATGAAATTCAGGTAGGCAGCAGCCTCTTACCAATTTCTGAAGGGGGAATCTGGTAGTGTATGACCCAAGTATGGGTATTTGGATTCTGAAATTTTGGTAGTTGCAATAAACTTTACAAACCATATTCAGAAGTTATGAGGGTAATTATCCTTGAGAGGGTCAGATTCCTCCTGAACAAGTTTTTGGTGATGTTTAAGCAGTTTTGTTGGAGATGGATTTGTGACATGACAGGGAGGAAATGGATGAAATGGGACTGTGAACAAGTTTGGTGTTTCTATGATCTTGCAATTGAGATGGTGGCTATACTGAGAAACCCCTGTCTGAAGGTGACCATGATCACCTTGTATCTCATGCAGGAGAACGTTTGATGCAGGTGTTGGCTGAGACAATAGACAAGTGTAGCTGTGATGATGATTGTGCATGTGAGGCCCTGACCTTAAAACAAGGTGGCATATGGAATCCTGTTCATACAAATGCCTCCAAGTGCCTCCAAATTGGCCGTTCTCCTGAGGTTATGCTGCTCTCACAGAAAATACATTGCATTAGCTCGGTTGTGGTCAACCAGAACATTCAAGCTGGATTTTGAATTAGTTCCAACATTTGCTGGCCATTTTCTTGAACCTGAAAGACATGCATTCAGATTTTGGCAATGAACGGATTCATTTACTGTTTTCATTTCACAAAACAGGTGCTCTGTCTTCAGATACAGCGTGCAGTGATGAACAATGTTGGAGATTTGAAGAAATTGACGGTATGAACAGGGGACAGCCGGCTTTCTCCTTGGGTCTGAATTAGTGTGTTGGGGCATGCTTCTCTTGAATACTTGTAGGCTAGTGGGCATGCAATTAAGAATTTAGGGATGTAGTCATCTAAGTAATAGTGTGTTTCCAATGGTTCTTTGATTGGGAGTTTTGTGTTCATCCAATATCATTCTACTGCACATCCTGAAGAGTATTTGAAAAGCACTTTCTTTGTGTTTTTGGGTGATTTTGAATGTTTGACTAGGGCCATGTGGAGATTTCAATGGTGCTGGACTTGTTTCCATACACTGTGGCTGCTCAGGAAGCTGTTGTGAAAAACACAGAGATGAGGTCTGAAACTCAGGGTGACTCTTTACTCCAGATGTTAAGGCAACGGAGTTTGACCCTGTCTCATATCAAAATGTTGCAGGGTGCTGGATATCAAAGCTCACTGTTGAATCCTGAGTCTGGTTTAAAGGGTGGCTCAAAATTGGATGAGCAGGAATCAGATGTAGAGCATTCCGCTCTGGTTGAATCCCCTGAAGTTGCAGGGGAGGCAGTAGCCACAGATTTGCATGGTCTTAGAGAACCAAAGGATTTTATTGGGAATGAGGATCCTCCTGATAATTCTGTTCTTTCAAGCAAGAATTCAGGGGATGTCAGTTCTTCTGTTGTTATGGAAAGGGAAGAATGCAAGGATGTCAAACAGGTATGAGCCTTTGGACATATGATCCCTTATGTTTTTGTCAAGCATCTGTGGATTGGAGGTTATTGATTAGTTGCCATTTGCTAATCTTAGTCTTTTGCCAGCTACTTGTGCAGAACCAATGAAGTTGTCTACTAAATATGTTACATCCCACCCAATGCATCCCAGTTTTCATGTTCATGCAAGGTGATAAGAAACATCAGTTGTATCTCACTGCCTTGCAATTCTCTCCAACAGGTCCTATCTGAACAGGCCAGATTTTCTGACCCATTGACAACTAGTGAAAATCTGATGTCTTCATCTTCCAGTTCCACTGAGCCAGGTATTTTCATTGGTTGATGAGACACTTTTGGTTTCAACTCCCAGAAGTATGCAAAATGTGACATGCTTTTCACCATATGGTGTTGTCTTACTAAATCTTCCATTGTCATTTCATGTATCTCATGCAATGCAGACCAACAGCAGTCTGGTTCAACTCCAAAGCCAACAGTAGCAAATGGGAGTGACTCAGATGGTTCAAATGGAGCCAAACCTGATAAATCTCCAAACTCTAGAAAGCTGCTATATGAGCTGTTGTCAGTGGTGGTGCACTATGGGACCCCTCAAAGTGGGCACTATACCGTCTATCGGAAGGTTAGACTGCCAAAACAAGGCAGTCAAGGTGTCACTTTGTATGCACCTGTTGCTTCAGTAGGCAAACCCCAACATGGGGATGCAGGAAGCAGGTTGGGTGAGGAATGTGGCAACTTGGAAATTGTGGACAGTGATACTGAAGTGCCACAAACCTTTGATTCAAAGAGATGCTTAGATTCCCAAAACTCAGCGGGAGATGAAGTAGTGACTGAGACCATGGATGCAGAGATACCTCAGAATGACACTCAGACAACAATAGTGTGGTTCAAAGTTTCTGATACAACTGTTCTGCAAGTGGAGGAGCAGGAAGTGCAGACAGCCAATGCCAGCCTAGTCTTTTATGAACGTATTAAAGGATAGCATAGTAAGGTGTTCTATACAAAGATGCAAGAGAAAAGTGTTTTGCTGTGCAGTGCAGACCAAGGTAAAGAGTCTCTCAACCTGTGATACTCCAGCTTAGATTGTGGGTCCCTCCAGAACCCTCTGTAATTATTCCTAGTGAAATGTTGCTAGAATGGTCCTGTTTGATTTGAATTAGTTTCAATTTGAATTTGAACGACTGTGGGGTTCAATCTACATTATCTTGTCCCTTCATTTTGTATTGAATGTTAATGAATGTTCGACTAAAGAAGGAAAGCAATCCTCCTTGGAAAGAGGTTTATGATGTTAACCGTCACAGATAACTGTCACTTTTTCAGTCTGTTATGTACATAGATGACTTGCCAGATTCACTAGAAACAGCAGTGATAAAGAACAGCTATATATGTTCTCAGGCCACTCCTGTGTGCTGTAAACTTGCAGGAGACAAGTAGAACCAGCATTGGCCGCTTGAAAGTCATCTGTGTATGGTCTTCAGCAAGGACATAATCAGAAGGGTGTGAATCTGCAACCTGATTGACTTATACTCCATAATTTGAGCTGTTCAAACTTGATGAGCTAACAAGGCAGTTGTGCTACATAGATCTTCTGAGTCTGTGAATGGTGAAACCAAATGAGGTCCACAAAGCACCACAAAGGAAATAAGTAGATGTGTCCACAGTGATACTGGACTCTACAACACGACAATTATCTCGGTTTCGTCATTGACTAAGGTTTGTCTGGCTCTGGTTTTGCAGGAATTTTTGGAGCACCTTGCTTTGAAGGCAGATGCAAATACAGTGGTATGTAAGCTCTCAGATCTGGTTTCTTTCAAATTTATCCTATTTTCTGCTTTGTCTATTACAACGAACCCATTTTAGACATTCTTAGGCAGGATCTCAGCTGCATTTGCATCTCTTATCTCCACTGTTATCTTATATGTGTCTATTTCCAGTTGCTGCAGACATTGGATCACTGTTGTTATTTTCAACGGGTTGCCAGATTCCAACTAGGTGAGAATGCTTATTTCAATCAATTAGTAGTAACAGAGAAAGAAAAGTTTGATTGAATGTATAGTTGGTCCATGCAACTAGCGTGGTCCAATTTTTCAATTACATCAAAGTCAATTGCAAATTGCAACATTTCCCAGTTCTGTCTCAAAGCGCTGGAGATGTATACTGGGAGGAGCACAATTAAACTTCAGATAGTGTTGGGATGTTTCTATGTATGATGAGACCTCTTAAAAGACTTTACTAAAATGTACTCATATAAGCTTCACTAATGCATGGCACCTTAATTTACTTCACATACTGCAGTGTAACATGCAGCAAAACACAAGATCTATCTCCCCAGTGCAATTGTCATCAAGAATATTCTAGTATGCACAATGAGAACTTCGGAGAAGCATTTTGCTGAGATATACAAATGAGGTGAAGAAGTGAGATATACAAACCAAGAAAGCTGAAGCTGGGGCAAGGGTCTGATTATAGTGTTCTACAGCAACTTGATGTTCTTGATCAGCTGTGTATGCCCACTGAGTGCAACCTAACATCATGACTGAGTCTTCCTTTTGCTTCTGGATTGTGGCAGAGACTCAGAAACTTATGAACACTTCACTATCTCTTCAGCCTTCATTATTCCCATAAAATGCATCATTTGCTATCACGCCAATTTAACTTCTAGGTCAGATGGCAGTGTATGCCCTTGACCATACATACACATACATAGAGGTACGGTATGAGGGAACTGTGTCTGGATGTTTCTCCATTGAGTGTAAGCCTTTTTGCAAGGCAGGATGGTACTTCACAGAAATAACTCTTCTGATTCCATAGCTTGTACATCACTAATAATTTGCATTTTTCACCTTCTTGAATCTCTCATCTTCTTGCTGACTATAGCTGTTTCGCTGGAGCTGTCACTTAAACAATTCTTGATCAACAAAATAGCCCTTAATGTCTGCTGTTTTACCTATTACCTAACTTCCGCACTTATCCACTCCTCACAGACTGTTGGTGATCTTGTTTTCCAGACAACAAATCATCTATCATGTGCTTCCACAACAGAGACAATCCATAAAATGGGGAGCAATTTTGCTGATGAATGCACAGAGCTCTACAAGAAAAATATTTGGAATACTGCAAAACATTGTACAATAATCCCTAGTGGCGGAAAGTTGATGTCCGATTTCCTGACTGAGGAAAGACCTGCCTACGTTTTGGAGCTGAAATGCCCTCAGGTCGAGGGTCCTCCCTAACTGCTCGAAGTGGGTCAAAAGCTTTCTTAGTCCCAGTACCGCCACTTGGTGGTGGGGCTTGCCTTTGCCTTTTACTTGCCTTTCCAATTCTTCGTTCTTCAGCCTTTGGCTTTTGAGTTTCTAAGCCTCTGATGCCAAGAGTTCCTTCTAAACCCATAGCCTGACGAGCAGCCTTGTAGTCAAAAGGTATTATTGTAGATTCACCTATTGACAGCCCTTCTTGGTTATGGTGCTTGGCAGATCTCCTCTGTTTCTTACTATGCTGTTGCTGCTGCTCCATCCTTGGCATTTGTTCCTTTCTTGCTCCACTGCTTCCTTCTGCAGCTGCATGGGTGAAGCCTTTTCCAAAAAGCTTCTCTCTGTGCGGCTGAGACTTATGACGCATCTCTGATAGTGCCGATGGCACCTTTCCCTCATGAACTCCAAGAGCTTCTGCAATTGCATTGGTGCCATCAGTCTTCAGAAGTTTGGTTGGGGGACTTGGGTCTTTCTGATTTCCTTTCTCAAGAAATACAATATCCCCCCAAACTTCTGGCAGGTCCTCTCCTGATGCAGGAAGCTCTGGCACAACCTTGCCCACTGATACCTCATCCTGCGATAGAGTCCTTTCATCATTGACACGGTCCACTGCAGATGATTGGTTCTCTTGAACATCTGTCACTGGAATCCTATTGAATGGAAGCACCACTGAGGCTCTTATCTTTTCAGCCTTTAACCTAGCTTCCACCTGCACCAGACCAAGCAAGTTCTCAGAAGTAGCAAAAATGGAGACTGTCTGTTTGATGCACTCAACATAAATGTTTCTCTCTATGCAGTAGGCATTGATGAATGATACAATGACAAAGAAATTTCCTGACCTTCACCAGGTCTACAGTCTATTGATCACATTAGGAGTTGTTCCAGTATCTATGAATGACCACACAAACAACACATAGGCAAGGAGCATCCTGAAAAGCATACCAGTTCAATGTCTTCACTACTTCTTGCTTGCACTTTGTTTCGTGCAGAAGATCCAAGCAAAGCTCCAAAAGCACTGGAAGGCTTGGCTCTTGCATGCACCAGCTTTGCTTCCCTGTTTCCTGCCTTCTGAGAGACTGGAGGAAGCTCAATGGCAACAGTGCTAGATACAGGTTGGTCCAATTTACTACTTGAAGGGGTCTCAATTGTTGCAGAATTCACCTTGCCAACAGCTAATATCTCTTCAGGGTGAAATGGAAGGCCAGTAGTTGCTTGTGAATGTGCCTCCTTGTCTACAATGTTGGCTTCTACACTGGCATCACCCTGTTGCTTGCTCTCAGAAGCTGAGGAAACATCAACTGATGCAGAATTCAATGTCTGATCATCTTTCACATGATCAAAGGAAACTGCCTGATCTGCAGCAGGAATTGTCTCCTCATCAAAGGATGGAACAGCAAATTCTACTCTGCCTGAGGCCTCAACAGTATGTTCAACAAGGTTCTCCAAACCTGATGCTGCCTTGATGGGGTGGTCAACCATGTTAGCAACTACATCAGACATCTCTGTAACTGGAATGTGGCGAACCCTCTCAGATGTCTGTGCTTCGAGTGGTGACATCGTATCCAATTGAGACACTGTGGTCACTGGTGCAACAAAAGCAGCTTGCTCCTTTGAGTGTCTGATCACTTCAAGAACAGAAGCAATATTATCGCCAACAAGGGAATTTGATCCCCGAATCAATGCGTGAAGTTTCTTACTTGTGTCTGGCATCTCCTCAGCTGATCGAACATTAACAAACAGAGAGGACATAAGCTCCAGGCCTTTAATTCATGGATAATCACAAAGACAATCTCAAAACAGATTTGGAAAGATAGGTAGAGAACACGTACCAAGGCGGAAAAGTAGTTGATTGGGCAGTACATAGCCAGTGCTCTCATCCTCCTTACGTGCCACTCTATCCCTCCATGCATATAAACCCTGAACATATAATGGGCTGCTGAGAAACAAAAAATCCAGAGAGCTAAGAGCATCAAAGTTTGACTCAGAAGACTCCACATGCCGGTCATAAAATCTATTCCCAGCCAGCAAAGCAGTAAGTGTAATACATGCTGAAGAAAATGACATGAAAATTTCCACTATAAGTGTGAGCACCTAAACATTTCATAGCACCACAACATAAGATTGTCAACACTAGCATCCAAAGAAAATAGCATCCAAAAATTGTAGCAAACCAGACTGGTATGTATCCAAATATTGTCTAGATTTATCCATTATGCAAGAGACAGTACAATCTTCTAGCAAATGAAATTGAAAATCAGATGGAGTTTGGAGAGTGCAAGATGGCAGGTACGCACTGCAAGGACAGCCATTTGGTTTGGCTGAAGTCCCTTATCCTCTAAACTGCATTCCAGTGCCAACACTTTTTTTAGCACATAACCAAACAAACATAAACTGAAAAACCAGTTAGCTAATAAACCTGTGGAAGTATCAGCCATTTCATTTTCACCACTGCCACAGGGGTAAGAGGAGTACCCATAGAGGCTGAGATATGAAGTTTCGGTGAATATTTCCTTCTGGTAAAGTTGTAAGCAAATATCACGGCTGCGCTTATATACCTGAAAAACCAGTCATCACAGAACACAACTTGTCAAACAGTTAATTGAGAGGGATCTTGAATTGGGATCGTGGATGCCAGAAGGTTCTACCATCTTGGGCTTTCAGAAAGACCAGGGAAACATGAGGAAGGGAAAGGAACACAAAATCACAACCCCAGTATCCATACATGTAAAATGAGATGACAAACATGTGCCATAACTATTATCCAGACCAAATTCATGATTTCTGCTCATAGACAGATTTTATTCATTTGTGTCTGCAGAAGATGGACTCACAGGCATACAAATACCTGGAGGATTGCATCATTTTTGTCTGGTGATGCAGAAGCCAGTTGAACCTTGAGCAAGTCATGCAGGTACAGCAAATAATGTGTATCTTCCCTAGCATACCTGCAGGCAAGCCAAAATGCTATTGCCCATCAAATGCATGAGTAATTAAATACTAAACCCAAAGAGACCATCCTAAATAGATTCTCTACTACAGACATGGACCAGAGCTCCATCAAGCTGAAACTTTACCTATTTTGCATCCCATAAACCTGCAATTCATTTTGCAATCACCTTACATATGCACGTCATCCAAGCTGTTTGGAACTCTACACTGAATAGTCCAAATAGAGAAAATAATTATGGATTTCAGGACAGAACCAAATAGGTGAAAAGAGAAAAATCATGTGTGTACACAGAGAAATGAAGAAGAAGAAGCAAGGATAAAAAACACACTAATATCTTGTCAGGCAAACAGTGAGAGTGAGGAATGGCAGATATGAGTACTTGATCATTTCAGATGGCAGTGGCCTTATTCGCCAATCTGCTAGCTGATACCTGCCACATTATGTCCAACCCTTTCTTCAGGAAGTGCCATACAAGTGCACAGCAAGAGAATTAGTAGTGCCTGGAGTTCATGGCTGACAGAAAAATCTGAATCTGAAATTGTAAGTATCATTTCTACAATCTCCTACATCTATGGTGAAATTCATGAGCTCTGACAAATGTTGTATAACCAAAGACCACTGTATCTGAAGTTTTTCGACACACAAAGACCTGCCTGTTGGTTGAGCTGCACATCCAGCGTTCCACTAATATGGTGAGAGCATCTTGGCCCTGGTTTATGGCTTATTATTTCTCAATATCATAACCCAAATAAGATCATCACAGTATATCATATACAGAAGTAATGCAAGCCACACAATCCAAATATTGCACTTCTGTGGATTGTCCAGGAAAAAAAATTCAAGATTCCAATTGTTTTTCAGAAGCACTAGAACCTCCAGAAGTAGGCAAAGGATTTTGAACACTCACCGTTTATCTGGATGGATATCCAAGAAATGTTGTAACAGGAATGCAAGACCAAAGCCCTCCAGCTGCAGAACTCTTGCTGCCTGCACCCACATAACCAATAGTCAAAATTCTATTTATCATTTGTCCAATCTACTGCATGGTTGTCCTGTAACAGATGTTTGACTTTCAGATGTGGCACATGAGTGTAAACACTGTCAGTTCTCTAAGGATAGTATGCCCACAGAACTCACAAACAACATTCATTAATCCATCACATTGCTCCAAAAGTTCATTACAGTTCCCTCCTGTCCCTTGGAAACTGTTTTCCTAAAGGTCAGACTTAACTCTGAACACCTTCAACTCCACAAAGATACAATTCAACATACAAATAGCTTTGGAAGCAACCATATCAGAAGTAATTACACTTCTCTTTAGGATAAATGTTTATAATAGATCTTATCCAAATCGGCAAATAAGACAAAACATGTACAAATGGAAATGCAGAGCACAGGACCTGGCCAGTATCAAACAGATTGCAGACATAAATGCCAAAGTCCCGCTGCAGCCACAAAATATCATGATCTGCCCCATGCATCACCTGCATTCAGACAACAGTGGTTAGATAAATGTTTCTTTAGCAAGTCCAGAGAGCAAGCTGATCTGACAATATATAAGGATGTCTGTCATTCTGAGTAAACCCCCTTTTCTCAAGACATTTTATGTACCTTCTTGATTGAAGAACTTGCAAAGATGTCCGCCAGGCAAGGCCCAATATGGGTGCGGAGCTCCAAGGTGTCAACAATAAAGTCTTCAAGGCGAGTGGAAACTTGCATGACACAAATGAATCCTTGAAATGAGCGATAGTGGTGATGTTCAAGGTCAACCTGTTCATCACCCATCCAAAGGAAGTGTATTTCAATATCTACAACAAAGAGCATTCTTGACCCAAGGTCAGGAGTTTAAGAAAAGAAAAATGGGGAATACTCACAGCAATCTCTCCTGCAGCCTGTAACTTGGCAGCCATGTCAGTGAGTGCAGAAAGGGTTGACACCACTATCAAAGGTGTGTCAGCAAGTGGCCTAGGTTCTTGGGGTGCACCAGCTTCCAAGGGTCCCTCCACATACTCCATTTTGATTAGCTCTTCCTACACACAAGGACAACCAGTAGGATGACAGTTATGAAAAGTTCACACTAGTTGGAGGACTTGAATCTAGCCTTCCATGGAGGTTCCAGTAGTAGCCTCTGTGCACAGGATACTGGATTCAAGGTGTAGCTCCAAGGTCCATGAGATGACTAGAAAAACAACTAGCTACACCATCAGGTGGGTGCAGGAACACAGAGAATATACTCAAGAGTATTGAGAATTTCTCTATACTAACCTGGATAGATACACCTTCAACAGATACTCTTCATAATTGACCGTAAACACACTGTAAAACGCAGAGGATATATGTGTCCATACTTTAAGAGGATGATCATCATCAAGAGAGTTCCGAACACCTAGCTTCCGAGCATGCAAGTCCACAGTTGAAGCCCCTGAACATGAATTACAAGTCAGCATTTCATAAAATTCTCAAGCTTCTGTTAAGAGAGGCATGGAAACAAGGATCTCTCTCTCTCTCTCTCTCTCTCTCTCTCTCTCTCTCTCGTGGTTGTTTTGTACCTCCATTCTTTTTCTCTGAGTTATTCAGAGAGCAAGGATGCTTGAAGGGCGTGTTGGAATTGTCTGGTGCAATGTCAAACTTATCTTGTGGGCGCGGTATGGACCGGATGTGGAATGGGATAGGACGTCCCTCATTAGCCTGTTTCCGCGGCTTCGAAAGTTTCACAACTTCGGTAAAGCCATCTGAAGACTGCTGCTGCATGACTGTTTGCACCTGCATTGTCTTTTCGGTTTCAGACTTGGATTTGCCTTTCTTTCGGGCTCGCTTTTCGAGCTCAAATTGGTCCAATGCAGTATCAATACCCTCCACAAGATCATCTTGTACTCCCACCAGCCAGTCATAAGTTTCGTCAGGATCATTTGGCCATGCAGCCACCTGAGGCCGAAGTTCCTTTGCCATCCCAATTTCATTCAACAGGCTTTCAACCTGTGCTTGCATTCCCCTCATTGGAGCTTTGAATTCCTGGAAGTTCGAGAAGAAATGGAAGTCTACATCCGAGGGAAGACGTTGGGCCAGCCTCTCTACATCGCGAATGGTGTCCGGCAGCTTCTTGATGCACTGCAGAATCTCATCGGCTTCCAACCGAACTGGATCCATATTTCTCCTCTCTAAAAAGCTTACCGAGAACAAAGCCTAAAGCCAAAACTAATCACGGAACATGAAACTTTTGTCTCAGAGACGATACATGGGGATTATAAACGCAATGCACAAGCAGCAACAAGAAGCTGGATTCTTCTAGAAATGGGGTCACAGAAGCACGACACCAGAAGCGCAATAATTAGGGTTCAACAACATATGAAGCAAAGATCAATCCTCTAAAAGAATTTTTCTTTAACAAAACCCGGAATTTCTAAGCACTACTCCTCCTCCTCCTCCTCGATATACACAGCAACACGGCTCACGACGCCGGTGAAGATGCGAAACAACAAGTCTCTGCAGACGCAGAAGCTCGAAGCTCGTCACTGGGGTTTTGCTCGACGAAAACCCTAAATCGAAACCCTAACCCTAAATTTT
>Ga0209208_10008845_pt1 | contig 13346 bp, 8 predicted proteins | sample S1TSphfallax_3_FD_187694 | JGI IMG/M metagenome (GOLD analysis project Ga0209208, IMG submission 187694) | Host-associated microbial communities from peat moss isolated from Minnesota, USA - S1T2_Fd - Sphagnum fallax MG (SPAdes) (version 2) | ecosystem: Host-associated > Plants > Peat moss >...
TCGTCAATGTGGTGGGCTTTCACTTCGGCAAGTGGGTCAGCCACTTCGGCACATGGATGATGCTGCTGCTCACCGGAACGTTCTTCCTGCTGCTCTTCTGGCATCCGGCGGCGACGGCGGCGCACCCCCATGTAAACCCGCAGCCGCCGTTTCAGTTCGCGTGGCCGGCCATGACCCTGCTCACGCTCAATCTCTACATCAAAGTCGCCTTCAACGCCTACGCCGGCCTCGAGCAGGTGGCCGTCTTTGCCGGCGAAACTAAAAACGCCGGCCGCGCCCTGGTGCTTTCCGCCTGTATCGCCGCGCCGGCCATCGTGGTCATCTACGTCATGATGACCGGCTCCATGCTCACCTACATTCCGGCCAACAAGATCGACCTCGCCGGAGCCATTCCCCAGGTGCTCGGGGCCGCCTTCGGCACCGGCGCCGGCGAGTGGGTGGGCCGCGCCATGATCCTCGCGCTGACCATTTTCACCGTCTGCTCCTACACCCTCATCACGGCCGAGACCAGCCGCCTCCCCATGGTCGCCGGCTGGGATTCCGTCCTGCCCGCATGGTTCACCAAACTGCACCCCAAGTACGGCACGCCCGTCCGCAGCCTCGCCGTGATCGTCGGCGTCGCGGCCCTGGCGGCCGTGCTGGCCAGCTCCGGAGCCGGCCGCCAGGAGGCCTTTCAGCTCCTGCTCACCACCGGCCAGCTCTTGTTCGGCCTCTACTACTGCGCCATGTTCGCCGTGCCATTGTTTGTGGGAGCCAGGTTCGGCAGCCGCCCCGGTTTTTGGCTAAGAATCTGTGCGCTGCTGGGGCTCGCGGTAACCCTGGTCCAGTGCGTCGTGGCCATGATTCCCGTAGTGGATGTCGCCAGCGTCTGGGCCTACGCCGCCAAGGTCGGCGGCGCAGGCTTGCTGATCAACCTGGCCGGCGCGGCAATGTATTGGCGCGGCAAGCGGCAGGCACATGCAAGGGTTTAGGTGCTTGTTGAAAAACAGACAGATCTCTTGCTTTGTGCAAGGGCACGACTGGTAGGTCGGGGTTTGAATCTAGACTGCCGATGGAGCCAGCGAAATCGACGCGGCTTTACAGGCTGCGGACCCCCGTTTGGCAAGGCTTGGTAACAGGGCACGACTTCAGTCGTGCCGAAATACCCTCCCCAAAGAGGTCGGGCTTTAGCCGCTGCCACTCGGCGTGAGGCCCGTGATCTCCTCTTCAAACTCCTGCCATGCCTCGAAGGCAAAATCCAAACTCGAACGCCGCCTAATGCGATTGCCATGCGGGACGCCGCGCGAAGAGTCAACTTGAGAGTGCGAGCTGCTAAATTGGCATGAGGAACGACACAACAGGAGAGGTGCCGATGCGGCGGAGGATTGGGGGAATGCTGGCGTTCGTTGGCGTAATGGCTGGCGGGCTGGCTGGCGTATTTTCTGGATCGGTAATTCTGCAAGCGCAGTCTGTCGATGCACTTGACCCTGCACTGAAGTCCCGCATCGACCGCATCGCCGAGGCCGTCCTCGCCCAGCGCGGCGTCCCCTCCGCCTCCGTCGCTGTCGTCAAAGGCGGCAAGCTCGTCTACACCCACGCCTACGGCCTCGCCCATCTGGACCCAAATGTCAAAGCCGCGCCCGGCATGCGCTACTCCATCGGCTCAATCTCCAAGCAATTTACTGCCGCGGCCATCTTGATCCTCCAGGAGCAGGGCAAGCTCTCCCTCGACGACGCCGTAGGCAAGTACGTCCCGGGCCTCACGCGCGGCGACGAGGTGACCATCCGCCAGATTCTCAGCCACACCTCCGGCTACCAGGACTACTGGCCGGAAGACTACCTGATGACCCCCATGATGCGCCCCGAAAGCGCGCAGGCCATCCTCGACACCTGGGCCAAGAAACCGCTCGACTTCGAGCCGGGAACCAAATGGCAGTATTCGAACACCAACTTCGTCATCGCCGGCCTCATCGTCGAGAAAGTCTCCGGCCAAAAGCTCTTCGACTTCCTCGGCGAGCACATCTTTCATCCTCTCGGCATGAAGTCGGTGTGGAACTCCGACGAGACCAAGCTCACCACGCCGGACGCCACGCCCTACATCCGCTACGCGCTCGGGCCGCTGCGCCTCGCCCCCAAAGAGGGCCGCGGATGGATGTTTGCCGCCGGCGAGCTGGCCATGACCGCGCACGACCTGGCTCTCTGGGACGAGAGCCTGATCGCGCAGTCCGTCCTCAAGCCGGAAAGCTACAAAGAGATGTTCACCGAGGTCAAGCTCAAAGACGGCACGGGAACACACTACGGCCTGGGCGTGGATGTGACCACTCGCGACGGCCACCGCTCCATCGAGCACAGCGGCGAAGTCACCGGCTTCGTCTCCGACAACGAGGTGCTCATCGACGATGGCGTCGCCGTCGTCGCCCTCACCAACCACATGTCCGGCGGCGCGGAAGAGATCGCGCAACTGACCGCCTCCACGGTAGCCGGAACCGGCGCCCCAACCCCAGCCGAAAAGCAAGCCGCCGCCATCTACGCCAGCCTGCAAAAGGGCCAACTCGACCGCACGCTGCTCGCGCCAAATCTGAGCGACTATTTCTCCGCCGAAGCCATTGCCGATTTCAAGACCAGCCTCGGCCCGCTCGGCGAGCCGCTCACCTTCAAGCAGGTGGCAGAGCAGTTGCGCGGCGGCATGACCTTCCGCGCCTTCCGCATCGTTTATCCCGGCAAGCGGCTGGTGCTCACCACCTACACCTACCCCGATGGCAAACTGGAGCAGTTCCTCGTCAGTCCCGCAGATTGACCACGACCTGGGGGCGAACGTGAATTTCGACCGAGAAAGAGGATCGCCCTACTTCCTCAAACATCCTGTAGAACCGCCTCACTCAGGGCCAAAGGCCCACTCCATACCAGCCTGGGGCAACGCCCCAGGACACCGGAGATGCGAACCGGAGATGCGAACAACAGAGGGCCAACGGCCCGACATACGACTTTCGCTCTCCGAAACAGCAACCCGATGCAGCCCAAAAGAAAGATAACATCGAAGAAACGACGGAGAGCAAGATGCGAAAGCCTGGAATGGATGCAAACAGCCAAGAGGAACCGTCGCGACGCGAGTTCCTGCGCGGCGGCGCGGTAACCGGAATCGCCGCAGCCATAGCGCCGGTTTCGGGATTCGGAGGAGGAGGCGGTTCCATGGCGAGTCCCGCAAACACACCGCCATTTGAGCTGGCTGAGACAACCGTCGCCGACCTCCAACGCGGCATGGAATCCGGCAAGTACGCCGCCCGCTCCATCGCCGAGCTCTACCTGCGGCGCATCGAAGCCATCGACCGCAACGGTCCAACCCTGCGCAGCATCATCGAAACCAACCCCGACGCATTGGCCATCGCCGACGCGCTCGACCGCGAGCGCAAAGCCAAAGGTCCGCGCGGCCCGCTGCACGGCATCCCAGTCCTCATCAAAGACAACATCGACACCGCCGATGGCATGATGACCACCGCCGGCTCGCTGGCCCTGGTAGGCCCCAAGCCGCTGAAGGATTCGTTCGTGGCCCAAAAGCTGCGCGAGGCCGGCGCGGTCCTTCTCGCCAAGACCAACCCCAGCGAATGGGCCAACATCCGCTCCAGCCACTCCACGAGCGGTTGGAGCGGCCGCGGCGGCCAGACCAAAAACCCCTACGCCCTCGATCGCAACCCCAGCGGCTCCAGTTCCGGTTCCGGTGCCGGCGTCTCAGCCAACCTGGGCGCCATCGCCATCGGCACAGAGACCGACGGCTCGATCGTCTCGCCATCGTCGAGCAACGGCGTCGTCGGCATCAAGCCCACCGTCGGCCTCGTCAGCCGCACTGGCATCATCCCCATCTCCCACTCGCAGGACACCGCCGGCCCCATGTGCCGCACCGTGCGCGACGCGGCCATTCTGCTCGGTGCCATGGCCGGCGGCCCAGCCGGCATCGACCCCGAAGACATCGCAACCCTGGCCAGCGGCCGCAAGGCCTACTCCGACTACACCCAGTTCCTCCAGGCTGATGGCCTGCGCGGCGCGCGCATCGGCGTTGTGCGCGGCTACTTCGGCTTCAGCGAAAAAGTAGACCCGCTCATGGAGCAAACGCTCGAAGTCCTTCGCAAGCAGGGCGCAACCGTCGTCGATCCCGCCAATATCGAGACCCTGAACAAGACCGGCGCCAACGAGGAGCTGGTCCTCCAGTACGAGCTCAAGGCCGATCTAAACGCCTATCTCGCCCGGCGCGGAGCGGGCGCGGCCGTTCACACGCTCAAGGAAATCATCGGCTTCAACGAGCGCGAGCGCGACAAGGAAATGCCCTACTTCGGGCAGGATTTCTTCCTCAAGGCGCAGCAACTGGGCTCCCTCGACACCCAGGAGTACAAGGATGCCCATGCAAACAACCTCCGCCTGTCCCGCACCGAAGGCATCGACGCCACCATGGACAAGTTCAAGCTCGACGCGCTCTTCGCCCCCACCGGCGGTCCAGCCGGCCTCACCGATCTGGTCAACGGCGACTCCGGCGGCGGGGGCAGTTCCAGCGCCGCCGCCATCGCCGGCTACCCCAGCATCACCGTCCCCGCCGGATTCCTCTTCGGCTTGCCCGTCGGCGTCAGCTTCTTCGGCCGCGCCTGGAGCGAACCCACCCTCATCAAGCTGGCTTACTCCTTCGAGCAGGCAACCCGAGTCCGCCGCGAACCGAAATTCCTGCCAACCGCCGATTTGCGCCTGTAATACCCGCGCTTCGCCAGTGTCCCGAGTCTGAACTCGTCGCAATCGATGTTGTCATCCGGAACGAAGGGAAGCACCTGCCGTTTTGCGACTTACACTATCCAGGCAACGTTCCCTATCCGGGAATGAATTTCCGGCTCTGGACACCAGGGTTTCACCGGCCACGCGCTCTGTCCCGCCCCGCGATCAACCAGGGTGCCAATATCTCCCGCCCGCGCCGCGACGATACACTTGGGCTGCAATGGCCGAATCCGGAACAGTTTCCACGAAAGTCCGCCACGCATGCAAATTCGGAAATACGTCTTTACCGCCGCGCTAACCGGTATCAGCCGCCTGATGCTGGCGCGCGATCTGCTCCTCGGCCGCATCGGACCGATCTCCCAGAGGCGCAGAGCGCGAAAACCATGGTTCGCGAGCGGCGCCGAGGCGGAAGAAACACGGCACACCATCCCTAGCCGGAAAAACTCCCTCGACGCCAGCTTCGTTCGCCCGGCCCATAGTCCAATCCGCGCCACCGTCCTCGTCTGCCACGGCATTGGCGAGACTGTAGAACACTGGCTGCCCGTGCAGCGCCTCTTCGCCTCCCAAGGCGTCGCCTCGCTGGTCTTCGACTACTCCGGCTACGGGCGAAGCACCGGCTGGATCGGCGGCCCGCAATGCGAGCTGGATGCGATTGCCGCATTGGAATACCTGCGGCGGCTCGTTCCAGCATCCGCGGTATCGGTGCTCGGCTATTCCATGGGCAGCGGCATCGCGGCGGCGATTGTGGGCCGCGTCCACGCCCACCGGCTGATACTCTGCGCGGGGTTTACCTCCTTCCGCGCCGCCGCCCAAAGTCTCGGCTTTCCCAGATTCCTCGCCCTGACCCTCCCCGATCTCTGGCGCGCGGAGGACAATCTGCGCGAGTACTCCGCTCCGGTACTCATCGTCCATGGCCAGCGCGACGAGCTGTTTCCCGTCGCTATGGCCCAACAACTGGCCACTTTTTGCGACTCCGAACTCATCGTAGTCCCGGAAACCACTCACAACCAGCCGTTCTACGCGCCAGACATCGCCTACTGGGGGCTCATCCTCTCCCGGCTGACCCACCCACAGCCAGACCGGGAAGCCGTGCGGACAGCCGAGACGGATCGCTCTCCGTGATCCGGCCGAGCCGGTCCTCAATCCGCGCTACTCGACGCCCATCAGCGAAAGCCCCGCCTTCAGCGGCAGCGATTCCACCGAGTCGCCCACGGCAATCGTGAACTTGCTCGACCCGATAGCCCACTTCTTCCCCGCCACGTCGTAAAACGAAAACGACCGGCTATCGAGCGGAATCGAAAGGTGCTTCGTCTCGCCCGGCGCCAGCGTCACGCGCTCAAATCCCTTCAGTTCCCGCGCCGGCCGGTCGACCTTCGGCGCGTCCTCAGTGACATAGAGCTGCGTCACCTCCGCCCCCTCGCGCTTCCCCGTATTGGTCACCTCAAACGTCGCAACCGCCCGCACTCCCTCCTTGGACGGCTCCTGAACCACCTTCAGATTTGAAAACTTGAAAGTCGTGTACGACAGTCCATAGCCGAAGGGATACAGCGGCTTGGTTCCATTCTTCTCATAGCCGCGATACCCCACGTAAATCCCCTCTTTGTAGTGAACCTGAATCGAATCGCCCTCCGGGTAATAGTCCGCAAACGTCGGGTTGTCCTCCGCCCGCCGCTCGAATGTCGCCGGCAAATGCCCCGAGGGATTGACTTTGCCGAACAATATCTCCGCCAGCGCCTGACCGGCCTGCTGGCCCCCATACCAGGACTGAAGCACCGCCGGAACCCGGTCGATCCAGCTTTCGGAATCGACATTGCCGCCGGAAGTGATCGCAACCACAGTCTTGGGGTTGGCCGCGGCGACCTCTCTAATCAGCTCGTCCTGCCCAAAAGGCAACCCGAAGGTGCGATCCCCGGCCTCGCTCTCATTGTCCGGCGAATAACCCGCCTCAATCACCACCGCATCCGCCTTGGCCGCCAGCTCAACCGCGCTGCGATTGACGATCGCGTTCTCAGGCACGATCGCCAGCGCCAGATGCCCACCGACCACCGACTTCTGCCACTCCTCCACCACAATCTTGTGTGGTCCCGCCGCCAACTCGAGCGTCACATGCGGCTGAAAAGCCCGCACCAGCCTCCAATTGTCCACAATCAGCTTGTCGTCCAAATAAACTCGAGTGCCGCTGCCTTCCCCGGAAAACTCCAGCGCCAAGATATATTTGCCCGCCGCCGGCGCCTGGTAATAGCCCGTAAAACGGTGCGAAACCTCCGTGGGCGGCGTATGGAAGAGCTGATCCATGATCGCTTCCAGATTCTGGATCACGCTCGCAATGCTGAAGCCGGCCAGCATCACATGCGGCACTGTCTCCGTCTTCGCCGGCGCGCCGGAGACATTGAGGTTCTGAAAGCTCTCCAGCGTCAAACCGGCCTCGCCGCCCGCGGCCGAAGTGGTAAAGCTGGTCGCGGACGCCAGATGCGCCAGCGTCGGCAAGCCCCGGTCGTACAGCACGGTCGTCGACGGGCCCACTTCCTTCGCAATCCCCTCAAACGCGCTCACCATGTGAAACGGCACCACCCCCGCGCTCCCTCCGCCAACCGGCACCCCGGGATACGCATCAGGACCAACCAGCAAAATAGTCTTGGTCTTGGACGCCTCCAGCGGAAGCAGCTCGTGTGCGTTCTTCAGCAGCACCGTCCCCTCGCGCGCCGAATCGAGCGCGGCCTTCTGATTTTCCGCGTCCAGAAAGCCGATCGAGGTGTCGCGCTGATCGCGATCCAGCCAGCCGTAGGAGACAGCTACCAGCAGCACATGGCGAATCTTCGCGTCGATCGTCGCCTCCGTCACCTTGCCGGCTTGAATCGCCGCCGCCAAATCCCTGGGATTCATGAACTTACCCGACGGCTCCTCGACATCCAGACCGCCGTTGGCCGCCGCAATTCCGTCGTAAGTCGCGTCCCAGTCGGACATCAGCACGCCCGTAAAACCCCAATCCTTGCGCAGCACGTCGATGTTGAAATATCCATTCTGCGTCGCGTGCTGCCCATTGATGAGGTTGTAGGAGTCCATCACCGCCGAAACATGGCCCTGCTTCACCGCAGCTTCAAACGCCGGCAGGTAAATCTCCCGTAGCGCCCGCTCATCCACCACCGAGTCCGAATCGTGGCGCAGAAACTCGCTGTTATTCACCAGGAAATGCTTCACCGTCGCGCTCACGCCCTGCTTCTGCATCCCGGTGATGTAGTTCGCGGCAATTTGCCCCGAGAGAAACGGATCCTCGCCGAAGTATTCGAAGTTGCGCCCATTGCGCGGCGAACGGTAAATGTTCACGCCCGGCCCAAGCATGAAGTGAACGCCGCGCGCCCGCGCATCGCGTCCAATCCCCGCGCCCACGCGCGCCGCCAGCGCCGGATCCCACGAGGCGGCCAGATTGATTCCCGCGCCATAGGTCGTCGAGGGAAACCCCGAGTTCGAGCGCGTCCCATAAGGCCCGTCCGACATATTCAGCGCCGGAATGCCCAACTCCGGCACCGCACGCAGGCCAAAACCCGTGCCGCCGATGTAGGCCAGCTTCTCGTCCAACGTCATCTTGTGAATGAGAGCGTCGACCCGCTGGATCTCGGCGGCGGTGGGCCTGTGCGGTGCCTGAGAGAGTGCTGCACAGATGAAAAAGCTAAATCCGATGACGAAGAAAAGGTCTCGGACGATCGAAGCGGCGGATAGCTTGCTGGCGTGCATGGGGGCCCTCGGTAAATTCCCGAATTGTACTTGCTTGAGCGTGCGGGTGTCGCTGGGAGCGTTACCGCGTTCGCTGGGTGCCGTTCGCGATCGGCCAAATTGCAAACCACAAGGCGCGATACACTGGTTCTGATACGACGGATTGAGATAAACGAATGTTTGAGAATTTGACCGACAAACTGCAGCGCGCCTTCAAGCACCTCCGTGGCCAAGGCGTGCTCACCGAAGAAAACATGGACGAGGCCCTCGGCGAAATCCGCGTCGCCCTCCTCGAAGCCGACGTCAACCTCGGCGTCGTCAAAGACCTGATCGCCGGCATTCGGGCCAAAGCCCTCGGCACCGAAGTGATGACCGCCCTCTCGCCCACCGAGCAGGTCGTCAAAATCGTCCGCGACGAACTCGTCGCCCTGCTCGGCAAAGACACCGCGCGCTTCAAATTCGCCTCGAAGCCCCCCACCGTCATCCTCATGGCCGGCCTCCAAGGCTCCGGCAAGACCACCACTTCCGGCAAACTGGCCGTCTGGCTCAAAAAAGGCGGCCACCGACCGCTGCTCGTCTCGGTCGACGTCTACCGCCCCGCCGCGCGCGAACAGCTCAAAGTCGTCGCAAAATCCACCGAAACGCGCATCTACGAGGGCGACACCAAAGGCGAGCAGCCCGGCACGGCGCTGGTCGAGCGCCTCGCCAAAGAAGCCAAGCGCGAAGCCATGATCCTCGGCTGCGACACCCTCATCGTCGATACCGCAGGCCGGCTTGGCATCGACGAAGAACTGATGCGGGAGATGGAAAAGCTCAAGAAGCTCCTCGACCCGCAGGAGATCCTCTTTGTCGCCGACGCCATGACCGGCCAGGATGCGGTCAACTCCGCCTCCGACTTCCACCGCCGCCTCGGCCTCACCGGCGTCGTCCTCACCAAGATGGACGGCGACGCCCGCGGCGGCGCAGCCCTCTCGATCCGCCACGTCACCGGCCAGCCCATCAAGTTCATCGGCACCGGCGAAAAACCAGACGACTTCGAACCCTTCCACCCCGATCGCATCACCGGCCGCATCCTCGGCCAGGGCGACATGATGAGCCTGTTGGAGAAGGCCGACAGCGTCCTCGACCGCAAAAAGAGCGAAGAGTTCGCCAAGAAAGCCCTGCTCGGCGACGGCTTCTCGCTCGAAGACTTCCGCGACCAGCTGCGCCAGATCAAGAAGATGGGCTCCATGGAGTCGATCCTCAAGATGCTCCCCTCCGTAGGCCCCTTCGCCGGCCTCCAGCAAGCCTCGAAAAACGTGGACGAAGGCCAGTTCACGCGCCTTGAGGCGATCATCAATTCGATGACAAAGAAAGAACGCCTCAACGCCGACCTCATCAACGGCTCCAGAAGAAAACGCATCGCCGCCGGCTCCGGCACGGACGTGCAGGCTGTAAACCAGTTGCTAAGGCAATACTCCCAGATGAGCAAAATGTTCAAACAAATGGGCAAAGGCGGCATGATGAAAAACATGATGCGCGGCGGCATGGCCGGCATGATGGGCGGCGGGCCGAAACAAAAATTCGGACGCTAACCCGCGAGTACCGGGAGGAGCTAGTTCTCGCGACAAAAGTTGTCATCCTGAGTACAGCGAAGGACCTGCTTCTCTGGGATTTTGACGGGCAAGGCAAAACCCGTTTGGCAAGGCTTTGTAAAAGGGTACGACTTCAGTCGTGCCGACAAGAACTGATGTATGACTGGGGCTTTGGCCCCTGAGGGACGATTCGCCATCCTGAAACGAAGGAGCAACGATGCGCAAGCTAACAGTGAAGAACTTCTCGGTAATCAAAGAAGCCGAGCTTGAGTTCGGCAAGATCACTGTGCTCATCGGCCCTCAGTCCAGCGGCAAAAGCCTCCTCTGCAAGCTGGCGTATTTTCTCGGTAAAGAATTGGTCGAGCTAGCTGTATCTTCCATCTTGGACGGCACCCCATGGAACGAGTATTTGAACGCGGCAACCAAGGGGTTCCGGGCTCGTTTCTTCGAGGATAGATTGGTATCCGAGAAGACCGAAGCGAGATTCTCTTCGCTTGGCTACGAAGTATCGCTTGGCTGGGAGCACGGATCGAGTGACCTAAGATTTCAGTTCAGCGAAGAATTTCAACAGCAGTTTGATGTTCTAACTAATTCGTTCTACCTTGACGCGCCAGCAGCTTCAGGAGCGTTTCTCCCCGGAGGCATTAGCTCAAGCCGCCGGCAAGAAGATATTTGGATCGGGCTGAATACCATCCTCGCTGACCCTGCGGCGGACCCGGTGCTCGATGGTATCCTTTATGTCCCGGCGGGGAGAGCTTTCTTTACGAATCTCTCCAAGGGATCGGCAGTACTTCAAAACCTTGGACTCGATTCGATTACGCGAGAGTTCTCAGCGCAGATTCAGTGGGATCCCCGCTGGAAAGAAGGCATGTTTGCTTCGACGCGTGGCGTCACAGATGAGGTCAAACAGGCCATGACCCGTATTGCGGGTGGGTTGATCGTGATGGACTCCGGCGTTCCAAGCTTCCTTGCCTCGGACGGTCGCAAACTTCCGCTGGAAGTGCTGTCAACAGGCAATCAGGAGCTAACTCCACTTTTCAATATTCTGGAACGGTTGATGACTACGCGAGAACACATAGTTGAGAGTGCTAAGGTGAGGTACGTTCAGGGTCACAACAGACGGCCGGTGACCAGCAGGCCACTGCTCTATCTTGAGGAACCGGAGGCTAATATTTTCCCGCGAACCCAGTACGAATTGGTTCAGTTGTTCTCTTGGCTCGCGAGCGACCCCATTCTCGATTTCTCATGGGTGATTACGACCCATAGCCCTTACATCCTGTCTTCCTTCAACAATCTGCTAGAGGCCTGGCAGACCGGTCACATGGACGAGGAGCGGGCCAACGCGGTTCGCAACGTAATCGACGAGAAGTATTGGGTCAACCCAGACGAATTCCGCGCGTATGCGATCAAGGATGGAGTGCTCCAATCTATCATTGCTCACGACACGAAACTAATCAGCGAAAACTATCTCGACTCCGTTTCGGAAACCATCGGCGCTGAGTTCGATGAGCTATTGAGGATCGGCTATGTCGAAGCCTGAACCGCTGCTGGCGTCTTGCACCGAAACTAAGTCCGACTCGAAGATCAAGGTCGAAGCCAAGCCCCAGAAAGCTATCTTCCAAAACCCCGACCGCGCGGAAATCAAGATTGTGGATTTGGACTGCTGGCTGGCAAGAGAAACAGGCCCAAGGGCGGACCGCATCGTTTCCAAGCCTGGAGTTGTTGACAACGTGGTTGAGCTGAAAGGAAAAAATATCAATCACGCTTTGGAGCAAATCCTCGCCACTCATGCGAGGTGGAAGGCTGCGCCTCCGTTTTCCCACCGCATCGGGGCATTGGTTGTATTCTCGCGATCGCCAGAAAGATCGGCGGCCATGGACGACACGCGGAAGCGATTCCTGCAAACGCACGGAATATGGCTGGAAATGAACAAGAACAGCAACACCGAATACCGCTTCGAAACCTTCACCGGAAAGAAAGCATGACCGCCCCCAGCCTCCAGGACCAACTCGACGCAATCACCGCCCGCACCCGCAAGCTGGTCCAGGCCGAGCGCCTCGCCGTAGGCGAGCGCGCCGTCGAAGAGCTCTTCGCCACCGGCATCGAAGACCGCATCCTGCCCGTCGGCGCTACAGCCCCGGAATTCGAGCTGCGCGACTCCTCCAACCGCCTTGTCCGTAGCCGCGATCTGCTCGCCGTCGGGCCGCTCGTCATCAAGTTTTTCCGAGGCCGCTGGTGCTCCTATTGCGTCACCGAACTCGAAACCTGGCGCGATCTCTACGGCCAGCTTCGCGAGCGTGGAGCGCTGCTGGTGGCCATTTCGCCGGAGACGCAGCGCCAGTCGGACTTCGCAGTCCAGCAGCATGGGATTCCGTTTCCGCTCCTGCACGACCCCGGCGCAAAGCTGGCCGAGCAATTTGGCCTCGTCTATACCGTTCCCGAATATCACCAGCGCTATCTCAAGTCGATTCTCGTCAATCTCCCCTTCCTGAACGGCGAGCCAAGCTGGCGCCTGCCGCTGCCCGCCACCCACGTGATCGGGCGGGACGGAAAAGTAGCCTTTGCCCAGGCTTTTGCCGACTTTCGAGTCCGCCCCGAGCCGGCCGATACTCTTTCGTCGTTGCGAATCGGATAATCGAATACTTCGTTCGCAAAACTTGCCGCGAGAAAGGATCAGTAGCGCGCATCAACATGGAAACACCTTGAATTCAACGCTTTACCCTACCTGGATCGATGCTACCAGCCAGTTTGACCCCGCCCGCCAGACCTTGTTACAATGAGGTTGCGGGGTGGAGCAGCCCGGTAGCTCGTTGGGCTCATAACCCAAAGGTCGTAGGTTCAAATCCTACCCCCGCAACCAATCAAATCAACAACTTGCAGGAGTCGCGAAAATCAAATCGACTCCCAATATCTCCCAATAAGAAAAACCGCTGTTTAGGCGCTCGCCAGCATAAGCTTGAGGACCATTTCAACGACCTTCCCATTCGCTTCCCGTTTCGATGATGGCATTGCCTGTCCGTAGACGTTCATCGTCGTCTGGATCGAGGCATGGCGCATCAACTCCTGCTGAACCTTCATCGGTGCTCCGGTCTCGTCCAGCCACGAGCGATACGTGTGGCGGAACGTGTGCCAGCCGATCGGTCCCAACCCGAGCTTGATGCCCATAGGCTTGATGTAGCGCTTCTGGATCTCACTCGGATAGAGCGGTTTGCTGGTGACTGGATTGGCGAAGACCCAGCCCTCTTCCGTGGGCGGGCAGTCCTTGCTCCAGTCAAGCATTACCTTCAGCAGTGAATCGTGGATCGGAACGTAGTCCTGGGAGTATTCCGT
>Ga0209208_10008846_pt1 | contig 13346 bp, 12 predicted proteins | sample S1TSphfallax_3_FD_187694 | JGI IMG/M metagenome (GOLD analysis project Ga0209208, IMG submission 187694) | Host-associated microbial communities from peat moss isolated from Minnesota, USA - S1T2_Fd - Sphagnum fallax MG (SPAdes) (version 2) | ecosystem: Host-associated > Plants > Peat moss >...
AAATTGATATCACAAATTTGAAAAAAAAAAAAACAAAAAAAAACCCCTCAAAATACCTTTACTCCATGAGCAATGGTAGTTAGTACTTATAATACCTATTGGGAGAGATGGGCCTGGGTAACAACAACCTCTCAGTTACCAGAGAGTTAACCTAAGGTTAAGCTTTGAGAGTGACACCATATAACCCACCCTCCTCTCTATTGATGGATGATGGAAAAGTCGTTGTAAACTTCTTTAACTTTTTGGATGAACAAAAAGTCACAAAATAATGGATGGATGAAAAATATTCATGTAACTCTAGAGGTCTTCTCAATGAATGAAAAAACGTTTTCATTTTCGACATCATCGACATCATCCGGATGATAATAATCCGGGTGAGTTGGGGGAGGATGATGGGGTCAAAGTGTGTGGTTAACAGATTTTGGAGTGCTAGGCTTATATACCCCCAAAATTTATTATAAAAAATTAAAAAAAAAAAAAACCTTAGGATTCTCCATTGTTGTCAGGAAGCCCAAAAATAAAATAAAATAAAATAATAAATAAATAAAATAGTATAAAAATAGGCCCAAAAAGCGAATAACGGATACCAAAATTTCTTTTGTTTTTTTTCTTCTGCGAATCTTGTTACCCTTCGTCCCTTCCTTTGCTTCCTTCCTTTGTATTTGCTCCCCACCCCATTTCACGAGTTGCGCATTTGTGAGCCATTGCGACGACGCGATGCAAATGTTTATGATGCAGATTTGATTCTCGATTTAAGAAGAAGAAGAAAAAGAAGAAGAAGAAGAAGAAGAAGAAGCAGCAGCAGCAGAAGAAAAAATGAGTTCAGCAGCAGTAGCAGCAGCATTGACATGTCTCATGTCCAATAAGTAGAGAGATTGACAAAGTGCTAACAAACAAAAACGGAAAGAGAATCACAAACAAAGGGAAAGACACAAGAGGTATGCATTTGTTGTTGTTGTGGTTTTTATGGTTTTAGTATTTGGTTTCGTTGAAAGCTTTCTTCGTCAAGTGTTTTGTGTTTTGGTTTAAGGAAAAGACGTAGGCATTACTTGCATAGCTAAGCTTTGGAACTCGTCTTTTACAGTATTGCATTCATTTTGCGCAGTTTTTGTTTTTGTTTTTTTTGTTTTGTTTTGGAAAAGAGTAACAACAGCCACAAGTGCTCCTCTGTGTTTTCGACTGAGATTTGTTGTGGTTTTCTTTAAGATTTTGAATGTTTGCTTTTGTCAACGTCGTCGTCGTCTTTGGCATGGTAGGCAATCAATGTGTGAAGAAGACGTGCAGTCTGAACGCCTTGCTGATCAAGCTTTCGGTGGTTTTGTTACGGTTTTTCTGAGTGTTCATTATGCCTTTCGTCCTTGGCTTCTTGTTTCATTCTTCTTATTCTTGCATGCAGCGAAAAATTCGGGCGCGCGAGCGACAGCAATCATCATATTGGCGAGGGATAGAAGAGTCTCGGAGATCGGAGTTAGGCGGGGGAAGTAAATGAAGTTATGGAACTGAGGAAGTTCCTTGTACTGGTAGATGTACATCGACCACCACCGTCTTCACGATGCTGCTGCAATAATGACACCGGGAAGAAGTTGGAGAGAGCAAACAGAAGAAGAAGAAGAAGAAGACGACTGGTATCTTCTCACAAACGCAAATGCTCTTCTCCTCCTTCTTGTTGTCAAACATGACAGGACGCCGGACAACAGTATGCTCGAGACGCCGACAACAAACCTCCTTGCTTTTGCTGCATCATTTTCCTTCAGTCATTTCTGTTTTCGCAGTGTTATTATTACTATCTTCTTCTTCGAACTTGGAGTCATCGTCATGTGTGGCAGCAGTTTCTGTAAACACTAGTAGTAGTAGTGAAGAAGTGTCTGCTCTTCTCGCCTTCAAAGCAGCGGTCACGGATCCTCTAGGCGTATTGAGCTCCTGGAATAGTTCTTCAGAGTCCAATCCTTGCAACTGGTACGGGATTACCTGCGACAACACTCTGCATGTCAACAAGATTTTGATCGAGGATGCGGAGCTCTCAGGCCCAATCTCCCCTCAGCTTGCTAATCTCACACATTTGCGGTACCTTGTGCTTTCCCAGAATCAGTTCTCAGGTTTCGTCCCTCCTGAGCTTTCACAGATTGGTGAGTGATGTGTGCCCTATTTTGCAAATCTTTTTTGAGCATTTTTCTATTTTTTGCGTCTTTCACAAATTCGACTGCCATCCAATTGGTTTGAGAGAGAGAGAGAGAAATAGCTCGTTTGTTGTCAATTAGGGTTTTCTCATCCTTGACCCTTTGAACAGGTACTCTCTGGAAGCTGAACTTGAGTCGGAATGCCATAACTGGGAGCATCCCAGATGCCTTGGGTAACTTGTCGAGCTTGCGCATGTTGGATTTGTCAATGAATGGTCTCTCTGGATCAATCCCTTCATCACTTTTCCAATACTGTGATCGATTACGATTTGTATCTCTTGCGGCCAACCGGATCTCTGGCTCCATTCCCTCAGCACTTGGTAGTTGCTTCCGGCTCACTGGTTTTAATTTCTCATTGAATGAGTTGGAAGACTCTATACCAGAGGAGCTTGGAAGCCTCATATTACTCACATTCCTCGATCTTCACAGTAACATGTTGATGGGACCAATTCCTTCCTGGCTCACCCTTCTCTCGAATGTCACGTACGTGGACTTAAGCAACAATAACTTGAGTGGTGGCATCCCTTCAATGATTGGTGCAATGCATTCTCTTAATGTGTTGAAGCTTAGCAACAATCCAATTGCTGGGGCAATCCCTTTGTCAATCGGACAGTTGGGTTCCTTGCAGGTGCTTCTCTTTGTAAACATGAGTCTTGAAGGAAACATACCATCTGCCATAGGCAACTGCACTTCATTGCTGACCTTGTAAGTTTCAATTGTTCTTTCCCTTGGTCTCACTTCTAGACGAACTACATCCTTACATCTTCATTGATCCATTAGTGCCTACTGTCATATCAAGTTGTGACTGGCAATCAACAATGTATCTTGGTTCAATTCGGGGGCATGCATGGCTTCTTTGAAATAGCGCAAAGATGCAAATTTTCCTGTTGATAAACTAAATACTTTTTCCAAGCTTTGCTGATGCAGGGACCTTGCTGTTAACAATCTCAGTGGCAACATACCTGCAGCACTTGGTGATATTGTGAATCTGTCAGAACTCTTCCTTGAGTATAATAGACTGAATGGGAGCATTTCAGAAGCTCTTGAAAATCTGCAACATCTAACATCTTTCAATGTTTCATACAACAATCTCTCTGGACGCATTCCAATGTTAAATGCATTGAGCAAGTTTAGTGCATCATCATACTTGGGAAATCCTGGTTTGTGTGGTCCACCATTGAACACCCCTTGTGAAGCAGAGCCCACGCCAGCCCCTGTTGTCAATACAACTCATCGGTTGTTAAGCCCATCAGCAATCATTGCTATAGCAGCTGCAGGGGCTATTGCCATTGGTGTTATTGCCATCACATTGCTGAGTATTTGGCAACTGAAACGACAGAAGCGGGTGAAGACAGAGCTGTTGGTGTATGAAAGCACACCTCCCTCACCTGACCTGAGCCCCATTGTGGGTAAGCTGGTTCTTTTCAACAAGGTTCTTCCTTCAAGATATGAGGATTGGGAAACGGGATCAAAAGCCCTTATGGACAAAGAGTGTGTTATTGGTCGAGGATCCATTGGCACTGTTTACAGGGCAACTTTTGATGGTGGGCTGTCAGTTGCTGTGAAGAAGCTGGAAACATTTGGGCGCATAAAGAACCCAGAAGAGTTTGAGTCAGAGATGAACAACCTAGGAGATGTGAGGCACCAAAACCTGGTCATCTTACAAGGCTATTACTGGTCATCTACAATGCAGCTTATGCTCTTTGATTACATTCCTAATGGGACGCTGGCTTCCCACATACATGGCCCTCACACATCACAAACAACCCTCTTCTGGTCACGTCGACTCCATATCGCACTTGGGATTGCACGGGGCTTGGGATATCTTCACCATGACTTCAGGTCAGTAAACCACGTGTTCCTTTCCCTCCAACATCCTCCTAAGTCTTTGAATCCTTTCTCCTAGTTCTTTCTTTGCTTTTGAGGCAACTTCTTAACTTCATCATGTTTGTTCTGTTTCCCAATGTGGCTACTGGAAATTCATGTTATTTCTTTAAAATAATGGGATGCAGATCACGAATTGTGCATTTCAATCTCTCTTCAGCCAATATCCTTCTGGATGAAAACTTTGAGCCTAAGATCAGTGACTATGGGCTGGGAAAGTTTCTGCCAATGCTTGAGAACTATGCATCCATCCAGAAGTTCCGGATGATGCAAGGCTATGTTGCCCCTGAGCTCGGAGGGCCAGGTCTTCAACATCCTGAAAAGTGTGATGTGTACAGTTATGGAGTGGTACTGCTTGAACTAGTTACAGGTCAGCATCCTGTTGAGGATGTTGATGGGGGCATGAATATGTTGGCAGAGTTTGTAAGAACTAAGCTGGAGCAGGGAAGAGGAGCTGATTGCATTGACCCAAGGCTCACTAACTTTCCTGAGAATGAGGTCATTCAAGTGCTAAAATTGGCTCTTATCTGTACTGCCCAGGTGTGTGCCAATATTTTTGTACTCTGTGCTTGTATGCTGAGCTAGTTATGGATATAGCATCTCACAACAGTTTGGTGATTATTTTTTCCTCTGGTATGCTTCTTGACAGTCTACAAAGTTAAAGCTGGATAAAACACATAAAGGCAATGGTCTTCAAGGATATGTTGTCACTAGTCTAATTACATATTTTGGGAGTATGTAGGAGCTATTCCACAGTTTGCATGAACTAAAGTTAGTGCGACATTCTTGATCATCCTAACTTTGATGGAAGTGTGCAGGTGCCTACAAAGCGGCCAAGTATGGCTGAAGCAGTGCAGGTTCTTGAATCAATCAAGCCTTCAAGATCATGGGGTTCTCGGAGTTCCTCTCCATAGTGTGGGGATTCCCTCTCGATGATATATATGTGAGCAATACATTGTCTGAGATGCACTCTAATGATAATCCTGCACCGAAAGATCAATACATATGTCAATCTTTTGTGGGGCAGGTTCAATTATGGCATTCCCCATTTCTGCCAATTCCCGACAGGACTTTCGGCCAATATTTTGGGGAAGGTTTTGTGCAGACTGTCACACTGTGTATGCTTCCATTGTGAAGCAGTATTATCTAGGTTGTACTCATTGAGCAGTACTTTTTTCAGCTAGAAGCGTGATCCATCAAAGTACTCCCACAGCATTACCGTTTTTTTACACAACAAAAGTGCTCTAGGCAGGTGATACTCTTGTCATCCCTCCATTCTTTTGAGGATCATTATTGTCTCACAATTTCCTGAAGAGAAACGAGTCCCCACTAGGTTGACAGGTTTATAAGTAATTTCTTCACTTGGGGCCGTCTGTTTCTCACTTATAATTACCTTTCAGAGTGTAAGCTCTCTGTAATATATCCCTCCAATATATGATGATGTAGCAATTGTTTCCAGATTAGTTTTTGTGGTGAGACTAGAACAATTGGTGGCATCTGCCACTAGTGAAAGATGTTGTGCTTGAATGGCTTTGTTAGGTGACACAACAATGGCCATAGGTTTTGTCATGTTCTTCATTTGATAATAATGCTCATCAACCTGATTCAATGACAGGACCCAGCAATAGCTGACAAGCTGCTGGTTTGTTGCTTTCTGATAGTCCTGTTGTGCTGATGATGATGCTAATGGGCAATGGATGTGGTGACTAGACAATTGCAGGTATAGGGCAGGACAAGCTTCTTACCCAACTCACCGTTATTTCTGACTCAAGAGGCTGCTTGTGTCAATGACCAAAATGGAGGGGAGGCAACAGGAAGGACATTATCTTCCCTGCCTGAAATTATGCTCTGGTACATAATCTTGCACAAATCAAAGTCATTATATTTATTAGTAGAGCCTTCAATTGCTTTCAACTATTTTGGGAGCATGTATTTGGGCTAGCATATGTGCCTCCTTGCTACTACCATTGTTAATCCCATTTACCCATTTCCAATGTTCCCACATGATTGTTTTGAAGAATGTGAAAAACTGGTTCCTTCTTGTGCTGCTGCCCTTCATTGAAAAAAAGATCTCAGAAAGGTTCACAATCAGTTTTACATATGAAATCTCTAAACATTGTAAAATTTATTACTTGTTTTGTTCCTACTTCACTTGAGAATATTGAAATAACAATGCATCAACCTTTTTTGTAGATGATTTGAAGCCATCTCCTCGTGAGTACACCAAAAGTCCTGGTTGAGAGTGCAATTTTGGAATTGCACCGAAGATGGATGTATTTGATGTTATCTAATAATACCGTTTGACTATTGTACAAAAGTCTAGTAAGACTCCTCAATTTGCATTTTACTTAAAATCCTAAAAACTAGAGGACCGAGAGAAACGATCTTCCAAATAGTGTTCCAAGAACATGTTAGAATGAGTTAGATCTGTGCTGCCTTGTGATGTAACATCGTCATCTACTCCAAGCATAGCCAATGCCATGTACGTTTGCATGTCTCCCTCACCACCCTTGTCGCTGCTAAATGTGCATTCCGCTTCATCAAGATCCAAGGATACTTTTGCCTCATGCCTTTGAAGAAGTGAAGGATCCTCATTCCAATCACCATGAAGTATTTTCAACACCTGAATTATTCCAAATTCACTCTCAACATAAGTTCCATGTAATAAACCCTAAACCCTAATAATAATATAGGAAGTACTCAAGTTTAAGAGAAGAGCATTGTGCACATTAATTGCATAGATTAGTATTAATAACTTGGGGAATTAAGAAGAGGAAGGAGGGAGGGAGGAATGGTGAAAGCGCATACTTGTCTCATGCTTGGTCGGCGAGGAGCAGATGGTTGAACACATAATGAAGCTGCCAATACCATGTTCTCCATTTCATTCAAATCATATAACATGCGCACTTGTTGCAACCGTGGATCCACCAACTTCTCCAAATTTCTCTTCTCCAACAATGGTCTAGCCTATAATTTCCCAAGAATAACAAGAAATTCACAGAACGATCAAATTAAAATTCCCAAAAATCACCACAAATTGGATTTTTGAAATTAGTCAAACAAAAAAAAAAAAACGGATTGTGAAGAGCAATGTCGAAGTTGCCTAAAATTTGATGAGGAGGAGTTTGAGGTGTCATAATAAATCCATTAAAAAAAATTAAAGATTAGAAACTCAATGTGAAAGAAAATGAGTTTAAACCTTAAACCCTAAACCCTAAACCCTAAAATTTGATAATATTTTTTTGGCGGGTGGGGTGAAAAAGATTTTTTACCCAAGTGACAAGATTTTCTTGGCCTTTAGGCCTGGAATTGTCGATCGGAGTACGGCCTGTGATGAGCTCCAGAAGCACCACACCAAAGGAGTACACATCTGTTTTGTTGTTCACTTTGCCATACATGAAATACTCAGGTGCCAAGTACCTGCCAAAAACCCTAAACCCCCTCTGCTCACAATACTGATACTTGGGTCCATTTGCAAAAACCCAGGATTGTTTGTGACCTACATTTCTTAAGCAATAGTCACATTTGTAGACCTTAAACCCTAAAACCCTAAACCCTAAACCAACCTGGTCTTACATACTCTAGTGAACCAATCAATGGCAACGAGCGCACATCATCATCCATTGAAAGCCTGTTACAACACAGTTGTGGATGGATGAACCCCAACTGAGTTGATGTCGGGTTTCACCTCGGTAACCTATCATGTAAGAAGTAGGTCTGTTGGTAGGTACGAGGATAATAGGTGGCTACTAGGGGTAAGTAGATACATGTAGATGGTTCATACATAGGGTTAAGGGCTACTAGGTCCGTAATAATATTTTCTCACAAGTTGGATTTTTCCAGCATGAGAGTACACTTTCCTAGTGTAGAAAGAAAAGATGAAGAAGGAATTGACTACCCGAATGTGCCAAACACGTCGTTACATGGGATGTGTGGTGCATTTGTAGGACCCCATTTTGCCAATCCAAAATCTGACAACTGCAAAAAATTCCCACCTCAAAAACCTTCAGATTATAAGAAACACTTACTTTGTGGGCAAGAAATCAAATATGCAAAGAGTTTAGTGAGGGGGGGGGAAGGTTTAGGGTTTAGGGTTGAGTGTTGAGTCTCATCTTTGGTGTTATGAGATTCAAGAGCCATGACATGAGTATGAGGCAGCATCTAGTAGCACATAAACAAATTGCAGTTTTCTCATGCTTACGATGTTCAATGGAAAGTAAGCTTCTCAAGTGGGTGTCGGTCCAATTACAGGTTGCACATAGGTGCACACTCAAATGTCAAGTAGTAGATGCATCAATCAATTAGAAGGGACATGTAGCTGACATTTACCCGTGGCTCAAAGTTTTCGGTGAGAAGGACATTGGATGGCTTCACATCTCTATGGATGACAGGGCGGCGGCAGCCATTCTGAAGATAATCCAATGCTTCTGCAACACCTAGTGCTACTCTGTATCGTATCCTCCATGCCAACACCCGCTTGTCATCACCTGCTTGTCCATGAAGCAAAAAAAACACATGCTGTTTTCACAAAGGAGTATTCAGGGAACTCACACTACAAGTACTCTAGTAATACATGACAAGTATATATGAAATATAAGTTCATTTCCAACCCCTAAACCCTTAAACCCTAAAACCTTAAATCCTAAACCCTAGTTGAGGATCTGTTGTGTGAATCCAGAAGCATAATTTATTATGTGCAGTGATCCAGAAGCATTATTAAGCTCTCACTCTCACTCTCACTCTCACTTCTAAGCTCCCAGTTTATGAAACCCAAACTTGCTAAATTGATTATTGTGGACTTTTGTGTTATAGACTTACCATGGAGATGATCTTCCAGACTCCCTTGTGGCACATAGTCGTATACGAGTGCCATGTGTGGAGTATCAGCACAGTAGCCAAGCAGTGTCACTATATTAACATGTGATAGATTGCATGTGATTTGGATGTCGGTTAGAAGCTCCTCTTCGGCTTGATGGCCTCCTCCTTGGTTTAAGCACTTGACTGCTACTAGCTTGCCATCTGGAGTCTTACCTTTGTAAACTTGGCTGGCTCCTCCTCTTCCTATTATGTTGCCTGCAACATTCCAACCCGCCCCCCCATCATTTCTCATCAACATTTCCACATCTTGAAAATACACCCAAATCCTTACCACCTCGTCACTTCATGGCTTTGATAGAAGCATGGTATTGCCTCGAGCAATACCCAGCCTAGTATGGTGGTCCTTGCTACTGGTGTTGTTGATACCAATGTTGATGATGTCAGGCGCAGGCGTATACGCCAGACCAAAATTGGACTAGGCACTACTGTGGTGAAAAGTTCATCACAAATGGGAATTCAAGCAATCAAAGGAGAAAACATGATTTGATGGTGGATGCAAAGACAAACAGCAGCACACATCATTAGGACACCGACCCACAAGATCTCTCAAGTACAGATGCGGGAAGTGGAGGGAAGCAGGGTTTTAGAGGGTTTAGAGGGTTCTAAAAGCAAGTCTTGACTCACTTGGGGAGAAATTGGAAGTTGCTTCTTTCAGCTGATGGTATGAAAACCGTGTGCAAGGTTGATCTAGACACAGACACTCCACTTGCTGTGCCAGAGTTGAAGGTACATGATAATTCCTTTGCAAGCTTGGACTTGCGGCAGCAGCAGCAGCAAAGTCTATGTTTACAGAAAACCGCATACTTGTTGTGCCAAACTTAGCCTTGGATGAGAGCTCTCCTCCCAGTACTAATTGATTGTATTGATGAGAGCCTTTCACCAAAGTAGTTCCTTTAGGCAGTTTTGTTGGTGACTTCTTTGGCCCGTTGGGTCTAGATCTTAATCCTGGTAGTTTCAAAGCCCAGTTCACAACTGACAGATTGCGCTCGATCACACCTGGGGTTGTTGTTGTTGTTGTTGTTGTTGTTGTTGGGCTTAACACAGGCTCAACAACAGGCTTTCTATCAAAGCCAATTGCATTGTGCATCAATGGCCAACCTGGTGTTAACCACAAGGATTTCTCTGTGTCACCAGCACTCATGCCTGCTGCTGCTTGAGATGTAAATCCACTACATGACCCATCTTGGTCAGCACCCATCATGTGATTCTTCATGAATAGAGAAAATGAAGTCAAATCTTGTTGGTGGGGCAATGCCAGTTGAGAAAAAACTGCGGGCTTATTGCCATGAAATTGGTCTGTGGTGAGGAGAAACCCGAGCTGCGTCTTCTTCTTTGTAGAGCTAATTGATTCCATATTAGACTGAGTAACTCCCCCTTCTTGTTTCACAAATTGTCTCCTTGAGAAGAAGATCTGGAATTCTTCCACATGGTTCCCTGCTGCTGCTGATTTGACTGTTTCCTGCTGTGGAGTAGAAGCAATTAGGACACTGGTCGGTGAGGTTGAAGAATCATCATCATCACCATCATCACCATCGTCATCATCTTTCTGCAATGCTGAGGATGGTGCCAAGCGTCTGTAACTCATCTCTTTAAATCCACCCCGAGCTTTAAATTTGGGGAAATTTGCATCATGATGTGATGATGATGATATCAGCAGGTCAATTGTGCCCGGCCTTGCCCCCACCTTCTTCTGCCTTCTGAAACTCCTCATATTCAGGCTCAAAACCTTCAGCATAGTACCTGACCCTGCATCAATTTTTGCTGCCAATTTGAAAAAGCATTTGGTGAAATAATAGTAATTTGCATTTGGAGCTCAAAAGTTTGCATTAGGATCTCCAGGATCTCTGTAATTTGCATTTGGAGCTCAATATTTTCTCTGCTACAGAGATGCTAGTGAAGAGATTTGTGGATTTTGGTGCACGGAAAAAAAACAAAAAATGTTTTTATGAAGTGGAGAATTAGAAAGTCTCACTTGGCTCTTCATTCTTTAAACTGCCTTGTTTGTCAAAGACAATGAGTCCATGCTCCACAATAACCACAGTGCAGGTGCAAGGCAGTCGCTTCAGACAATAAGTTCCCAAAGAAGCGCTCCGCCTGCCATAATCTCCACAAATCCCAAATTTTACACACAAATTATATGTGTTGATCTATAAGTAAAGCCGGGTAAAATTCAGATTCTTGACATTATTGTATATAATTTCTCGAATTTCAGAAATCAAGTAGACTCATGAGATGCTCAAAGAAAATTTTGATCTTTGAAGCTGCAAGCAAAAATCAAGGAAGTCTTTACAAGTTTCAGATTTTCAGACTTCAAAAATGGTACTGAGTGGAAAAAGAGTGATTCAGGCAGGAGGGATGCAAGAATAAAAATTGAAGGAATGATGAGTCTTGGTGTGGTTTAGGAGTGTGTGTGTACCCACCCAATGATGAAGTGCTTGTTGCAACTGCCTAGGACAAGCTTGGAAGCATCTCGCTTGGCCGCAAACTCCACCAATGCTTTCTTCACTTTACTTCCTCTAATGATTTCCAACTGAAGCTTAACCTGCAACAATCCCGCACACAACCTAGATAAATAAATAAAGAAATCAATAAGAAACCAGATCCAAGCTCAAGAAGAAAAGTTCTGAATTCATAATTTCTTGCATTTTTTTTTGTAGATTACAAAATTTTGCACAGGTGAATGAGATTTCAATCACCATTTGAGAAAATGGTTCAGCAAGTGATTCCCCAAGAAATTTCTGCAATGTCTGATTCCATCAAATCTGCATATTACAATCTAGAATCTGCTGGTGGCCAGCTGGGGAAGAAATCTAAAGGCAAAATACAAGGTAGAATCTGCAGTTGATAGACCAGGGAAGAAGTCTGAAGAAGTCTTTTGAAGCTTAAAAGACAATCTAGAATCTGCAGGTGGCGATGGAGGAGAAATCTAGGGGAGAAATTTGGAAAAAAAAAATATACAAGCTAGAATCTGCTGCAGGTGGCAGGCGCGGGAGAAGTCTGAAGCTTACGTACTTGCTTCAAGTTGCAGAGGCCCTGAAAAACAGACAGCATTCCTTCCAGGCTCTTGCGAAGCTCTTGTTGTTGCTGCTGCTGATGAGTCCCTGTACCTGATCCGGGCAGCAGCAGTAGCTCCTTCCCAGACTCTGTGAATTCAAACAATATGTGGAATTCCACCCCATGAGATCGATCGGCAATTTGGTGGAATTCCACAGCTACCCATCCGTAGCTTGATCAGCTTATAATAACTAGAGTTTCTTCAGCTACAAGAGCTCTGAAACTCAGAACAACCCTCGCGGGAACCAGACAAAAAAGCCGCTGGGCAAAGATCACATTACCTCCTGAAGCAGCAGCAGCAGCAGCAGGATGTCGAACTAGAGCAGAGAACGCGGAAACGTGGACCGCAACAATATGATCTCCAGGTTGCGCCTGCTTGGTGAGCACCCATGTCAACATCTCTCGACACGACGCTGTCAGGTCCATCCCTACCACCACCAGCTGTTGCTGTTGCTGCTTCGGCCTCGACCCAGCAGCTGCAGCTGGCTGCACTTGTCCCCCACGACCAGCTCCCTGCATCATCCTACCACTATTTTTCTTCCTACATCCAACAACTACTGCCGAGTCCCCAGCTGCAGCACTCTCCTGCTGCTGTTGCTGTTGCTTCTTCTTCCGCCCCACATGATCTCCTCCCGACCCCGGCTGCATCTCCCCCATGGATCCCGTACTCCCAGCTCTGCCGAATCCCAGTACTTCCCCTTAACGTCGTCGTCGTCGTCGTCCTAGTACAAGCAGCTGCAGCTTCATATCTCCCGCAAAAAAACTCCACATTGTAATTCTCATCTCCTAGTCATCGTACTACTGCAGCTACAAAAATGCAACATGAAGTGCAGCACCACCAGTGCAGCTACATGGTTCTTCCTGAGTACTAACAACCCAGAGAAGAAGAAGAAGAAGAAGAAGAAGAAGAAACAACGACGACGACGACGACGCCGACAACAACGAAGGGATCAGAACAAATCTGTTCACTGCGACAGATGCTGCACATCATTAAGTCTGTATATAATCCGACTGGATTGCGAGACTTGTTCTCCATCAGAGCGCATGGATTTGCTCGCGACGATGGAGATTCGCAAGACTGCCGCACGCGCGCGCGCAGCGACGCTCTCGAGTCTTCTGCGCGAGCTTTGCGAGAGAGAGAGAAAAGCAAGCAAGCAAGCGGGCGGGCAGGAAGGGCTGGGCAGACCGGGGCAGGAGAAACGGGCAGAGGAAGAAATGAGGTCCTAGAGAGAGAGAGAGAGAGAGAGATTTCGAGCCTTCGCTTGGGACCTGACTAACAAATAAATGTCTTTTGTATTTTCCCAAAGAGCACCTGGTTTTTTTTTTGGGGTGGGGTTGGGACCTCAAAAGCCA
>Ga0209208_10008847_pt1 | contig 13345 bp, 8 predicted proteins | sample S1TSphfallax_3_FD_187694 | JGI IMG/M metagenome (GOLD analysis project Ga0209208, IMG submission 187694) | Host-associated microbial communities from peat moss isolated from Minnesota, USA - S1T2_Fd - Sphagnum fallax MG (SPAdes) (version 2) | ecosystem: Host-associated > Plants > Peat moss >...
TTTCCTCAGACATATCCTCAGAGTTCACCAATGTTCTCATTTCAGAGTATGTTCATTGATCTAGATGGATAAAAATATTTGGCACAAACATTTACAGGCACATTGCTCACTGTCTAAGCCAGAGGCCAGAGTGAACCAGCCTCCATGACTGCACCAGTTGGCCGTTCTGTCCACAGGATGGGCTGTGTTTTTCATCTGCCTCTTCAGCCTACATTAACCGACATTCTACCACAGTCAATATTTTCAGCTAGAGCCTTGCTAGTCGGCTTCAGTACTACTAAGGATATTAGTAAAGGAACACAAAATTCAGAAAATAACTAAAGGCTGGCCTTAATGGTAACGAAATTCGAATACAGAGCAAGAATTGATCATTGACGTTATAGTTTCTGAACAGGTTCAGTGGCCTTCCTTGTGAGAGGTGAATCATGCTTTACTTTGGGAACGCCATCAACACATTTTCAAATGCCTTGCATAGGATGGTCATAAGTTTCTTTTACCTTCCCATAATCAATCAAAGTTTTTAACCTTTGAGCAATGAATGAAAATGGTACCATTTCAATTTGAGACTAGAAACAAATCTTTTTTTAAAAACTCATCAGGTCAGTGTTGAATCCTTTCATATATCTTATGCTTTACTTTTCAATCATTGTCCTCCAATGCATATTAAAGCCTCAATTCATTCCGGCCAATCAAAGCCCAATCATATCTCTTTACTGCCGCTTGCTCTTGCGAATGAATGAATGCTGTGCATGTTACAAGATTCAAACTCAATTTCATCCTATTTTAAAAGCCTGAACTCATCTAAAATTTTGTTTTCAAGCCACTGTAAAGGAGTGGAGCCATTGTGAAGAGTTGGTGTGGGGATTGATCGATTCTCCGTATGAAGGTACACACAAAGGGATGCAATGAAGATATTAGCTACGTATTTGCTGTACTTTAAGAAAGAAAGTCAAGAATCCTGACACCAACACGAGGAAGGATATTCCTACTGGATTTCCAGACGAAGGATCATGGGTGTGTGCCACAACTTCTGTAGCTAGAACTCAACTCAATTGTGATCTACAGTTCCCTAAAACTTGTCTTCCAAGCTTTCTGCTGAAATCATACCAAGTGTGTCTATCTATCGAGATAGATTGATGACAAGTAAGGTTTATGATATAATACACTTAAGTAACTTTAGTAGGAAAAATCTAAATCTGGTTTCTAACTTTCTAGGCTACTCTCACTGCAATGTTCTTGTCATGGTGTTTGGTCATGGTGTCTGGTCATGATGATGATTCTTTCAAAAAAATCTGCCACTATTTCCTCAGAGCTTCTTTAACTTCTTGGCATCTGCACAGAGCCTTTGTGGACTACCTATCTCACATGATACTTTTCCCAGTTGGGACAACAGATATGAAATTAATATTTTGGGGAGTGGCCACTCTACCTAAGATAACAGTAAAAAAGCAAATTGTGTTGTACTAGCCATAAAGAGTCTTTAAATGCAAAACCCAAACCTCTTTTCTCACAATCAATCAAACTTTTCTTTCTTTCTTCTTCTTCTTCTTTTTTTGGTATTTCAAAAAAACAATTTAAAGCAAAACCCTAAACATGCTGCTACCCTTTCCCTCAAGCTAATTTTGCATGATAGCCTGCATGGGAGGGAAAAGGGTCAAAATGGGTAGTTTAACCTACAACATGATGAAAAGCAGAATTGAGCATCCCCTACTTTTCCCTCAAGCCAATCATGTATCTATCTATCTATGTAATTTCACAATTTGCTAACAATAAAATGAAAAAAATTGTGAGCAGGATTAAGACATAAGTAGTTAGTTACCATAGTACCTTTATCATTCCAGCATTCTTCTTGACTAATGTTTGTTTAATTTTTGTTTTTTTCTTTTCACTTAGGCAATAAAAATTTAATAAAATTCTTGAAAATCCTACAGTTGAGGTGAAGAAAAAAAATGTCAAAGTAATTTTGTACTTAGACTTAGGCACACTACACCACCCAAGCTTTAGGACAAGCAGTCATCAATAGTAATGTCAAACAAATTTTTTAAAACTTTTGAAGTTTGGACCAGTTGATTTTGAGAAGAAAAATTTGGTTTGACATTTATTGAAAATAATTTAATTACTACCAGATTGGTAAGCATACTATGGTGTGTGACAACAAGCTATTTTCATGTTGACTTGAACCAGCCAAGCACATTCCAAAAAATTAGTACATGTCGGTTGTGCCTTGCCCCCAGTTCAACCCTGGGCTCTCACCCCACAGAGTCTCCCCAGAATCTCACTAGGAGAGCCAAACATTGCCTGATCTCTAGTACTTACATGAAACAGAAGAGGTTCATTTGGCACAATTCTCAGCTCCAAATTGGTTCCATCCAACCCAATTTACCCATCTTCTGTTTACTAGAAGCTTCTGCCAATGTAATGCTGACTATCCTAACTGGGCTGTTGTCTTTTTTACAAAAGTGCTGCTACATATAGCGACCTAGAAAGTGCCTACGTATAGATGTGGCTAATTTGATTATCTTTATTTCGAAAAATGGCCAGAAAAATTTAGCTAAACTTCTGTAAAATTTTGTGTTTTTTAATTCTTTTTGTTCTGCAAACATTTCGCCAAATTGTAGAAAAAATTCCCCTGCAAAAAACCCACTGATTTAATTTCCTATATGTTCCTTGTTGTGAAAGTGATTTTGCAATATATTTTGCCCCCCTACAATAAAGAATTACTTGTGTTTTTATTTTAGCCCCATTTAGAAAACTTTTGCGTGTGTTAATTAATTAGTGAACAAAGGTGATAAATAAAATTTCCAATCAATCATCCACAAATACACATGTTCATTTGCAATTCCTTAACCTATTTAACAACAAAGAAAAGAAGATGACACATTGTGGTCCATTCTTAAACCCCAAAAAATTAGAAAGAACATCCATGTGAATCTATGTCAAAAGGAACACCATGGCAAGTTTAACATTTTAGTGTTGAATAATTATTTTATTTTGAAGTTTTCATGTCAAAAAAGAATGTTCCATGATTTAAAATTTATAAAACAAATTCTTCCTTAAATTTTATTCTTTGAGAAAAATGGCTTTTGAAAATTTTGACATTTACAAAAATTAATATAATTACTATTGAACTTGCCATGGTAATCGCTACATATCCTTTAGGACACTTGAAATATCATGATGTTTGGTTAGTTTATAGATTTCAATTTCCAACTTACATATAAAACATTCATACATAGATTTCAAACTTTGTTGAACCAAACATTTATGAATTTTTCTTGTTTAATATCATTGCAAAATGATACAGAGAGTGTCATACTTACCAAACCTTCTATTCCAACCAAAAACCTTGTAATAAGAATTAAGAAAGTTCTTCAAATAAATACTATGAAAAACTTAGTTGAATCATTATTTTTAAAACTAACTATAATGCATACATACATGGTACACTTCATGATATGTTTGACATGTTTAATATAGATAATCATGATCTTATACACAACCCAAGTTACAATTGAACATGAATTTACAATGCAGAGCATGATACAAATATCACAAAACTAAATGAAAAACTAGAAAGAATTTCAATGCATTTATCATGTTGTTTTGGATGTTGATTTATATTGTATCTAAAGATGAAAACATCCACCACTTTGGTTCTCACTTGTTTTTTTATTCAGCTTGAGAGATCGGTTCTTATCTTTTCCCCTTGCCAAGAATTGAGAACAAGGCAAAATGTTTTACCCTATGTATCCCAAGAGTCATTTATATGTGTTGAGCTTTCTTACCCACAAGTTTGGTCAAATCCTTGAGTTGATGCCTCATTATAAAATTGCACCACATTGGTTTTCCATTTTTCACATTTGCCTTGAGTTTGCAAGGTTTGGTATTGGTAAAAAGGTTTCACATGAAGGAAGCATTGTGTTTCTTTTTTAGGTTTTCATACTCTTCATACTAATGGATCCAAAAATGTTTTAGTGCTTCATATTGGACTAATTTGCAAGCTGAAAGGCATTGCAATCTTTCAATTTTTGGGTTTGGAGTTTATAATTTCAAAAAAACATTGGTGTCATTCATGATTGATCTTCTACAAACTTAAAATCTGAAAATTTGATGGTATCAAATTTCATGTAAGGCTAATCACATTAAATGTAAATATTCATGTTCACATTGCTTGGTGTAAATGCTCTAACTATTTTGAGACATTTGAAGGTGGGTTCCATTATTTGAAAGGAATTAATCCATACCTATTGTTACGTGTTTTGATACACTAGTGATGAAAATATTTTGGGTGAAACATTTATTATGAACTATATACCATTGTACATCAACAAGTTCAACATTTTGGTGGTGAACAATTATTTTAGTTTGAAGATTTCATGTCAAACATTAAAATACTTCATAATATTAAAAGATTTTTTAATTTTTTTCACAATTTTTTCTTGTACAAAAGCTATATATATTTTGAAAATTTCAACATTTATTAACACAATATAATTGATGCTAGAGTTGCCATGGTACTTTGGTAGGCAAATATTTGGGCAGTACACAAGGGTTTTAAATTAAACTTGATTTTCAATCAAAAACAAAGTTAATTGAACTCTAAGTATTATAGAATAGCATGGGATGAATTTTACAAAATAATAAGCCCATAACTTACTTGCTATGGATCTTGGAAAAGATCACATATTGATTAGTCAAATAATTTACCTTATGTCCAATGGTGCCAAATTTTGTTTTTAGACATTTTTGATGTGGATCTTGTTATTTTGTATTTTTGTTGAACAATAGAAAAAAAAAACACCAAACCAAAAAAAGTTGTGAAAAGCAACATTATAAAAACCATGGAAGTACACTAGTTACGTTTTAAGAATAGGTTCATGTCTATGTTTTGCGTCATTTTTAATTGTTTTGTGTGAAATTTGACAATCACCATTAAAAGCTTTTATACCTTTTTAATTCATCAATGGGGATGGGTTTGCTACAAGACATCAATATTGAATCTCTTTCAATTTTTTTGCCAACATTCGTAAATTTTTTGATTTGGTCAAAAAACTTAATTAGTTTAAATAAGGAGATAGTTTAAACAAATATATTTTGAATACTTGGCATTTTCATGGGGTTTGTTTGATTATAACAAGACAAATTTTTTTTTGTAAATTTTATGCCATTTTGGGACAAGGTTTTTAGTTGTTTTTGAGTTTCCATTAGAAAGGATGTGAATTAATTGTTAGACAACATTGAATCAAAATTTTCCATAATGGCTAAATAGTTTTATAAGGCGTTTTAAGTTATAGGCCACCTTAAATGATTGTCCAAGACGTAAAGTTCATTGAAATAAAACAATCCTAATTTACATCATTTTTGAAGGTAAATCGATTGATTTGAACGAAAAAAAAATTATGAAAAGAGAACTCATGACCTGAAAAACCAAGATGTAAACTAGGTTCCAAGGCAAGGTCCAATTCAAAGGTTCAATTTGCTTCAAATAAGTCCAAGTTGGTTCCTTAGAACTTGGACATTGGACCCCATTGAATGTGGGTGTAAGTTTGACCTTTCATAAGATGTGCAAATTAATTTGAAAAAGATATTGAATCCAATAAGTGTTCCAATATGGATTCCATGTAGTTTGAATGGAAACATTTGATGAAAAGGGGGTTAACTAAGGATTTTGAAATTTGTAAACAATCTGACTGCCTAATTGTTTAAAAGATCAAATAACTACACAGACATTAGATTTGACATGAACATTCATTGCAAGCAAGGATAGGTTAACATCATCTTATATTTTCAATCCAATTATCGATCAATGATGTGTCAAAATAGAGAGATATTGTCATTTGGAATTGAAATCTAATTATTGTTCAAACTTCTCACAAGATAAACCATGCTGTTCAATTACAAATAGAAGGTGAAATAACATGGCACAATGTAACATATTGTATTTTATAGTAACATTGTTCAAACATGATTGCATTAGAATTAGGAATCAAGACTCATTCTTCACATGGCACTACAGTTTAAAACTTCGACTCTCTATTTTCCTACTACTTTTAAGATAGAAATTGATGCTATATAAATCTATAATATTTTAAAGTACTATCATAATGAAGTATATCATTCATCAACTTGCACTCAAATAAGAGGATGCAAACATGCAAACATTCATTTATAGTTTTTAAATCAATAGCTTACTAGCTTATCAAGAAATGTTACTAAAATTTAAATTACCAAGAGTTATTAATCTTTTGATATGTACTGTTTTTATTTTAGTCATTGACAAAAAAGAGTCAACGCATGCTGATAATTCGCACATTGCATTATCAAAGTCCCTTTACAATAAACTTTTACAAGTCCTTATTTTCCTGTAGCAAAGATTATGTTAGTATGGGGAATTTTTTCTGTACTTGCCATCAATAATTTTTAAAACTGCTCAACATATTAATAGTCATCTATCGGTCACAAATAAAAAGATAATTAAGAGTAATTTATTTGAACAAAATTGAGGAATTATCGAAAATACTAAACAATTAGAATATATTCTACTTGTACTAAAGTTCACAAAAGCTTTGGCCATCTTAGACACAAGCTATTCCTCACGAAAATATTGATTACATCCAAAGAAATTTAGTATATCATCAATATTCTAATACCAATCGTTTTATATCATTCCTATTTCCATAGATTGTGGGATGATAGGGTTTAGGGTTTAGGGTGCGTTAATAGTGCTCCCATATTTTTTCTCTCCATTCGAATTTTGCCCACTGCAGATTGTCTTCATGGTTTATAATCTGGATGCTATGAATTAGTGCACCTTTTTTATATGGGGTACGATCGCCAAATCATCAGATTTTAAGGGCATATTTGATCATGGATATCGTGCTTTGCAGAAAAAAAGTTCGTCAAAAAATGTAAAAAAACCAGGGATGGTCTCCCCTCGCTTATGCCTTCTGACTACAATTTTCAGGGTGTCTTGAAATAAATTTGCCAGTTTAGTGGAGATGTGCCTAGGGATGGATGTCAGTCTGGCTTCATAGAATACAAAACACTATCCAGCCTCCATATATAACAAATACCAGGCAATAGAAGTAGCGATAGTTTTTCATATGATGGAAGAAATTGTAACAAATATCAGCCATTATGAAGTAAGCCGTTACAAATGCATCCCGGAGAGATGGCGCTGACAGATGAGTGGGTTGTAAGAGAACGCCGGTCACCCCGGACAGCAAAAACACTATAACATATATGATCGAATTTATAAGGGGATATGTTTGAACTGGAGGGAACACTATTCCGCCAGCCGCTACAAATGTAGACACAAAACATAACAGTGAAAAGCATAAAAATATATAAGCTGAAACAAGTGCCCTCCGCAAATACGGTATCATTAATCCAATAGATCGATCTGTCCGTGCAGGTAGTGCAGCAGCAGAAGCCATCACGAGGGCTACAATAGCAAAGAGGAAGGATAGTGAGTTGCAAATATAAAAAAAAGGCATGTTTGGATGACCTTCAACAGAAGCAAACGATGGATACATGCCATCTGGGCTTGGAGCTTCCATATGCAGATTGATTGGAGAATATCCTAAAGGTGGCTGGAGACCACTGGCAAAAGTCACACTTCCAATCAAAGCAGCTACAACAAGAATAGTATTTGCTGCATTAACATGCGTCTGTCTTTCCTTGTCCAATATTTTCACAAAATTTTCGATCTCAGGTATATCAATTAAAATCTTCACTATTTCATCCCTCCTCATCTCCGTTGCAACTCGAAGAGTTGCTACTCTTGTGTCGTATTCAATCGTAGCTTCTAGGCGTTCTTTTAGAAGCTTCAAGACACGTCTGTGCCCATATAATGAAGCCAACTGCAGTGGAGTAAAAGACACTTTACAGAAAGGTCCAATATCTGACCCATTCAGCCAAGGAAATGAGGTATCAAAACCATATGACAATCTATACACAATTAGTGATTTCTCAACATTCATTGAGACAGCTGCATTCACATCCTTGTTGAGAAGAATTGCGTCGATCACTTCAGCATGCTCCATTTTTGCAGCCCAACGAAGAGCCCAGTAGCTTTCTGGTGAAAGTGCCCGATGTATTTTCTCACATGCTAAAAAAGTGTTCACTATTTCTACCTTCCCCAATTTAGCAGCTAAATTAAGAGGCGATAATCGATCACTGATAGCGTAGTAATACAAGCAATCAGTTTCATAAACTGTTCTTTGAATAGGCTTTCCAACTTCTCTCAAATAAATATCATCAAAGTCCACGATGCGCCTTCCTCGGTTTACATCGAATTCCTCTCGTTCGGTGAGACGTTTAACTAATTCGACATAACCGAACTCGACAGCAATTGTCAGGACCCGGTACAAGAATTCACGATCACCTTCGTCTCTGCAGTGTATCAGGGCCATCACCATGTGCACGAAATTACATGTCGCAGCCCAGCACGCAATCTTTAGGCGACGAACTTCTGGCAAATTCAAGCTCAAATAGTCAATTAATTTCCCATCTTTCTCAAGCTCCATCACCAAGAACTTCTCTATCCGTGTGTTGTGTCTTGCCTCTCCTAACGCCTTCTCATATACCCGACCTCGAGCCAGCATATCGGGCGATTCAGGGCCCAGTCTAACTTTTTCATTCTCTCGCTCCTTCCAAGTGAATTCTGCCAAGTCTCCTTCTTCTTCATTTGAACCATCTGTGATCTTCAGGAGAGTGGAGTCGAGATGTGCACTTAAGTCGGCCTGACTGGCATCATCACATATAGCTTGAAGCAACCGTTTTTGATAAAGATTAAACAGGTGAAGCTTGTCACAGTTCCTTAATATGGCGAGAAGATAAGCATCCATGAATGTAGTGTCATAGTTGCTCGGTATGGCAAGATAAGCATCCATAAACGAGTCTTCGACTGTTTGATGCCATCTTTCTTCAGATTACAACGCAGAACTAGAGCTGGAAGTTGCTCACCCACGTCATGCATACCAACAGAGAGAGTGTCAGACAGTGATTTGTCAAGCTTTCTGTATTTTCTCAACGGTCAGTATATCAAATTCAGAAATTGTTCCACATCAAAAATGTCAGAAAGAGCATCCAAAAGGAAGTCATATGCAGGCAAACTGATATGATCATCGACAATTCGAGACAGAAAGTTAACCTGAGGCTGTTCGCAAAACCCCACGCTCCACTGTAAAGCAATTAAAGGACCAGCAACAATTCCGAATAGAAGTCGGACTGGGGAGCGCGATTTCGCCGATCTCTGCATTATCCACCAAAATGAGAAAAATTGTAAATTCTGCAAACAACGGAAGAGTTGAAACATGCATACGACCTTAATAATATATAGATTTTTCGACAGGAAATTAGGGAATTTTAAATACCTGTTCAAAGAAAATCGATAAGGATGTCAGAACAAACAAAAGAAACGGTCAGGAATTTGGAAGGCACCCAAACGCTAAAGCTTCTGCAGCCGTGGAAAACAACGCAGTCAAGAAGCTCCAGCAATGCTCAAGATTAGAACCTGCAGAGCCAGATGCTCCACCTAATAACATTATACGCCGGGCTACGGACATTACGGCTTCAAGAAATCTCGAAATCAAACCAGCCACCACCAAAGTCCTGGGGACAATAACTTCTGCCAAAAAGCTTCACAATCTGCTGTTAACGAGTAGATTCAGGTTGAAGTACGCATCCAACCCTACAAGCCCCAGCAGTTAACAGGCAGTTTCTGAAGCTTGGAAAAGCGTCCTCGAGGCATAAGAAAAACTCGGCGCTTATTTTTTAATTATTTAGACCCTTAATTTACTGTTTTCTAGCAGTTCTGCTGGAAGGAAAATTTCTTGTTTCATCCCTATATTTTCTAAATGGTCAGTATATCAAATTCAGAAATTGCTCCACAACAAAAAAAATTCAGAAAAAGCATCCAAAATGAAATCATGTGCACACAAACTGATATGATCATCCACAATTCGTAATAGAAATTTAACCTGTGGATGTTCTCAAACCCCACGCTCCAATGTAAAGCAACTAAAGGACCAGCAATAATTCCAAATAAAATTCCGACTGAGGAGCACCATATTGCGGTTCTCTGTATTAACCACCAAACTAGAAAATATGTAGATTCTGCAAACACTGAAAGAGTGGAAACGTGCATAAGGCCTTCAAAATTATAGATTTTACGGGAAAATTAGAGAATTTAAAAAACCTATTGAAAGAAAATTGATGACTCTGGAAGAACAAACAAAAGAAAAGATCAGGATCTTTGAAGGCACCCAAACACTAAAGCTTCTTCTGTAATGGATAACAACGCAGTCACGAAGCTACAGTAATGCTCAAGAATAAAACCTGCCGAGCCAGAGGCTGCACACAAGACACCTAGGAACATTACACGGACTACGGACATTACCGCTTCAAAATCTCGAAATCAGAACAGCAAGGAGCTTTAAAATCTGCTGCTGACGAGTAGATTGAGGTTGAAGTATGCACACAACCCAACAAATTCCTGAAATTATCAGGGAGTTTCTGAAGCTAGGAAATGCATCCTTCAGGCACAAGAAAAACTTCTTTGTTTATTTGTTAAAACCTTAATTTACTGTTTTGTAGCAATCTTGTTCATAAGAAAAATTACTTGTTTCATCCCTTTGCTCGCTTGGGTTACATACTATAATCCGGTGCTGGATCTGTTCTCTGCCTCCTTTATAATGCACTACTTGTCACAGCTAAACTGGGCCTGGCATGACTTGACAAGGTCTCTGGATTACTTGCGATTGTCGGAAGGTCAGCAAATCAAATCAAACCATCGTCGCACAAAAAAACTGAGAAAAGAGGCCGCAAAGAATGTAATATGCAACCTGGCAACCAGACACGACCATCAACGAAACACATGAAAAGAAGTACACCTGCGGCTGTTAACAAACTCCACACCCCACTGTCAAATAATATAAAAGCCAGCAACAATTTGAACTATAAGTGTGAATCAGGAGCAGGATGTCAGCGTTTTCTGCTAGGCCTGCATTAGCACCCAAATAAGAGAATTTGTAGACTCTGTAAATGATAAAAGAGTGAAAACGTATATAGAATGACAAAGAAAAATATAGATTCGTCAGTACAAAAGAAGAGAATACAGCACCTGGTGAAGCGAAATCGTTCATGTCTGTGAAACAACCAAAAGAAACGTCCAGGACTTGCAAAGGCACCCAGGAGGTAAAGCTTCTTACAACGAAGGAAAACAAAGACTTTAAGAAGTTAGTAATGCTATAGAATAGAACAAGCAGAGCCAGGTGATGCACCCACGACCCCCTAGTTACATCAGACGAGTTAACAAGGACATTAATACTTAAAAAACCCACAAAATCCGAACAACGACCACTAAAGTCGTGCTCAGAACTGTGCGTCGCGCTCCCAAACCTCACAAATCCACTACTATGGAGAAGATTGGGGCACATACGCACTCAATTCGACAATGGGTTTTGATTGAACAAAGGGGCTTTTGCTTCTTGCAATTAAAACCAAAACTTGCTGAGCTTTATAGCTCAAACCCATTTCCTTACCGATCTGTCAAACAGGGAGAGATTCTAATTAATAACTTTTTTCGGATTCCCTGTGGTATCCTCAAGAAATTTTTGAATTTCCCCTCTGCAAACATGAAATGGTTTGTTTAACACTGGGAAAATACAAAGCTCCCCCTATGTCACACAGGTTTTTTTTTAATGGCCAATTTCGTCACTTGATGAAAAATGAAGGGCTGCAAACTGTCCAAAGGAGTTCTTGAGACAAAAAGCGAAAATTTGCCACATTTCGACGGAAAAAAAAAAAGTAAAACTCGCCATAATTAGAGCATTGGTTCGTTTATGTCACAAGTGTATAGTTGAATTTGAAAAAAATCTACTTTTGTCTCTGATCTCTAGCCAAATTTTGGTGGTCACCATGTTCAGCTACCTGGCAAAACTGAAAAAATACCCTGATGTCACAATGGGAAAATTAGAATCAAACATTGAAATATTGGTCCCACACTTCATTTGGAGACTTTTGCCTGTATTTTGTTACTTCAACTTCAATTTGCTAGAGGTTTCCATTCCTTTCCCTCTAGGGAATGCCAAAAAAGTTTATTGGGATTTGTCAGGTACAATTGCCAGTTGAACATTTCTATATTGGGAACTATTAGTCTACCACTAGGGCAGAAGACCAGAAGGTAGAAGGCTTGCAGCATCGTTTTTTTTTTGGCGAATTATCACCAGATTTCTAGTTTAAAAAAACCCTAGCTACGAATTCAAAGGGAAAAAATAGGGGGTTTCTCATTTGAAATCGTCTATAAGCGACTGGAAATTGGTTTTTTGGGGAAGGTGTAACAACAATTATGTCTACTGGCTGCAGTTTTAAGAGTTTTTTGAAAAATTGTCATTGACCTGGCGAAATCTGTCTGAATCTGCGTAGTGATGCTCGCTACCTTGGCTCCAGCCTCCACCAGGAAATTGAAAAAAAAGAAATATTGGCTTGTAGCTACTGGAAATGTGACTGAACATTAATGAAATCTAGCTGTGAGGAAAGAGTTTCACATGTGTGAAAATTGACAGTTCAAATTATGAGAAGAGAGATGTGGGAAGATCAGAGTTTCACAGAACTTTGCAGAAGGTCTAAGGTACAGCAGTGGTCATGTACCTACAAGTTATATCAGCCAGCTGACGTAACAGCCATTAATCCAAGTGCATTGCTTGTTGTTAATTGATTTGTTTGTTTTACTTACTCGCTCTCTTCGATTTTCTAACACATTTGTTGATGCTCGAAGTTTTTTTGTTTAATCCCTTTTTTACTCTCTTTTTCATGCCATTTTTCCTTCCTTTTCAAGTAGGAAGTTGGTATCCAACTTTTTGGTCTTGTTCTCTATTTACCTTGATCCATTGCTTGCAACCCAAGCACTTTAGCACTAGGACCCATGTGAGGATAGAACCTAAATCCTCCCTTTCTTAGGTTTTTTTCCAACATTATATTTAATTTATCTATTCAGAGAGTAAAGGAGGGTCCCCAAATCTAAATTTGACATTTCCTAAGTTAAATATAGTCACTACCAGCAGTGATTTTTTGAAAATGTTATATAAAAAAGTGATAGGTGCTTCCTTCCATGAGTTCAAAAACAGAGAATATGTGACGACCCCCTATTTTTCCCTAAATACCTGGAAAGGAGCACTATGTGGGCATTGGTGCCACACATTGTGTGAAGTGACACTGGTTTTTGCAAGGTTTGACTAGCATCACCTTAATTTTATATTAGATAAATCAAAACATTATTTTTATTTCATGCCTAAAAGTGTGCTGATGGTAGTAGGTATCCTCATTCTCCTCCCCAGAGCTT
>Ga0209208_10008848_pt1 | contig 13343 bp, 1 predicted proteins | sample S1TSphfallax_3_FD_187694 | JGI IMG/M metagenome (GOLD analysis project Ga0209208, IMG submission 187694) | Host-associated microbial communities from peat moss isolated from Minnesota, USA - S1T2_Fd - Sphagnum fallax MG (SPAdes) (version 2) | ecosystem: Host-associated > Plants > Peat moss >...
TGACTTTCAACAAAATTGCACAACTCATTAGTCACAACAATCAATAAAAAATAGGGCAATGGGTTTAAGGTTAAGATTTAGGATTTAAAAGCTAACCAAAATAACTTCATTCAATAATCAAATTTGGACTTTGAATTTCACATTACAATGTGCACAACCATATTTCACAAAAATCAAGTCAACTTGCCGTAGAATCTAAAACCTAAATAGTTTTAATCACAAATGGTGTAGGTATTAAAGTTACAATTTATAATTCTAGATTTTGGGAGTCTAGGGTTTAAAATTGTTAAATAATTTTGAGAAGTAGTAAGTTAAAACCTTGAAGCAAAATGTTTGACCAACAAGCTTTGATGCACATTGTAAGTTATAACAAAAGGTCATTGTGAAGTCCATTGTGTTGCACCATGAAAAAAAGATCGCCCCAAATTTCATTATAGAATGTATACACTAACACTGAACACTAAAATTCGTTGTGACATAAAGGTTATAATTTAGAAGCAATAAAGGTGAACAACCTCAACAAATTCAAGAGTGATGGAAAACGACCAAAGTGGGTAATGAAAAGGACTAAAGTAGTTATAAAGATAAAAGATAATTATTAAGAAAGAAGTGAGGTGGTTAAGCTTGGAAATGAGGTAGGTATAAATTGTTTAAAATTGTTTAGGGATAACCATAAGAAGGATTATCCAAAATCAATTGTCCAATGAATACAAACATTCTTTTTCGACAAAACTTTTTTTTAAAAAACTTGATAAAAGGGTCTACAAAAAGAACACCCTAAATTAAGATTGGTTTTTATGTCTTTTATAGTGTAATGCCATCAAAAGGCTCTCAAATTTCAACATTGTAAGGACTTAGGGCAACCACATGTCACACAAGGGTTGGCATCTATGTACGTGTATGTGTTGCCATCTATAGTTTAAGTTAATCACAAAATCAATAAACGAGGACCATCTAGATGTTCATTTCAAAAATATCCCTTCTTGCTTGGACTACCTCTTCCATGAAATGAAAAGGAAAATCAACATGTGTCTTTTCATGTCCATGATATTTAGATTAATTCAAAATAAATTTGACATTGACATAAATAAGTAAACTATTATTGGAAACCATAAGAAACAAAAAAAATTAGTTGATCGTCACTAATAATGTGCAATAGCATGTGAACCAAGTATTTTAATAGTATATAAAAAGTTGTAAAACAAGGTCAAAGTAACAAAGTCTACAAGCAAGTTAAATGGGAACCATGTGACACATTTATGAGGTTGTATAGAAAGGCATATTCATTAATTAGGTCATTAAATGTTCATATGTTGATGATATCGTAAAAGGGAAACCTAAAATGTGAGTGTAATTTGCAATGGTTAAAAATACATGAGAAGAAATAAGTAGCAATGGATCATAGTACCCTAAAATGTGCTAAGGCAAACAACAAGCCACTAAGAGGATCAAATTATTGAGTACCCATCGATGAATGGATAACTTTGATTTCACCATCACAAATCCAATGATTGTAATATAAAATAGTCCCAATAGCATAAAATATGCGAACAAAGGGATGAATTGAATGATGTCACCTCGTGCTATGTGAAGTTCTTGAAACATAGTTCCCCTTGCTATCAAGCTAAAATCATTTGCCATGTCAACTTGGAAAACTACTTAGTTAAAGGATGGAGGTCAAAAACTATAACAAAGGCAATGGGTATTGTAGGGAAACAATACTAACCTTGTCATATGCAAGAATGTTATGGATCATTCACACAATTTGATATTACTTCAATTTGTAACCAAAGCTATAAAACAACACAATCCAAAATATATATTCAACAAGAAAAACATTTAAACAATAACAATCAGTCCAATATTATTTTCTTTTTCCAACATTTTTTTTGCTAAAACCAAATTTTATTTAACCGTGAAAAGTTGTTTATATAGTCATGTCAAATACATGGAATAATTTTATGGTGTAACGAAAATAAAGTATGAATAATGAGACAAATGGAATGATTATTTGACAATAAAATGACATTTAATCCAATACATCATGAACTAAGTTTCAACACATCATAAATGTTCAAAATAATGAGTTTGCTTGTGGAACATACTTTGTGTTATTTAATATTCTATTTTATTCAACAAAAGAAATAATCATAATATATTGAAGGTGCAATGTTATAATTGCTCTAATTATTCATATGCAAGTTATTTTAATATTAATGTCTTTGAAAAGTCGCATTTAATTCTTTGTATATATATTCGAAATTAATAACATGTACTCCAAAAATCTTCTTTTTTTTCAAACCTTTATTTTGTTAATGCCAAATAATGTTGAGAATATGGCTTCAATTCGACCTCAAATCCAAGCCATTGCTTTAGCTAATGCTAAAATAAGGTAAATGTTATTCCTCACAAGAGTAATTCTTGAAGAGAGGGATTGTCCTCTAGAGTTGAATCAAGGTTACAATGGGTGATAGATAGTTCAAATCCTTAGTTGTCAATTTGGTATTTTGTCACAATGAATTTGTTGCATATACATTGAAAGTTTCCATATATATTGAGTGGTTAGTAATTTTGAGCTTAGCAACATCAATGAGTCAAATAGTAAATTGGTTATGTTTTGAATTGATGCACAAGTTGTTCTAAAAGTGTATTTGGTTTTTGGATTTCATATTGCAATTTGGCCACAATATTGAATCAATTGAAGTAGAGTAAGAATCAACCTTATTTATTGGCAAAATTTGGTGAAAAAGAAAAAAATTAAATTAAAAAAAAGAAAATTAAGTGATTTTGGAGGTTTGCAATTACTATGAATGAGATTTTTTTTTGCAAAAATCACTAGATTTCTATACTTGATTCTCAATGTATCAAGAATATAGAAGGCTGATTAAATGTTTATACTTCAAGTCAAATTTGGCTAAGTCTTCCGATAGATGATAGCCACCTTAGCTACAAACAATGTGCCCCTTTGGTGGGCGCATTAATTACACATTGAATTGCCAAAAACAAAGCAAATGTGAATGAAATATGGTGATTTGAAGGGAGAGGGGTCAAAAGTCCAAAATTAAAAAGTTTAGAACACACAATAGCCTATGGGTGACAACTTTGTCACCCATGTACAAACAATATCCAATGCACGAAGGTTTGTTAACCTACTATTTTTAGTTCACAAATGAAAAGTGTCCAAAAAAAAATTCATTCTTTAAATGTTCATTGTACAACCCATGGCCAAGATCCTCACATAAAAAAGGAAAAAAATCCAACGACCATGGGCATATCCAAGTTCAATATAAGGTCTAAGGTTGCATGCACTTGGGAGTAGCGCAAATATGTGGGTGGCAGCGATGTTTTTTTTCCAATTTTGTCATGTAACTAAAGGTGGCAATCATTCCAAAGATAATTTAGCCAAATTTGATGATTAAAACAATTTGAAAATAAAAAATTGAAGCTTACTTCTATGTTTTTGGCAACTTACTAGACATTAATGTAACAATTGCCAACATTTATTTTTTTAATTATTTTTTGGTCAAAATTTGGCGGCTTAAAAACCCACAAAACACCCAAGTTTTGCCATTTTGAAATCAAAATCTGACATTTGACAATTAAAAAAAAACAAAAAGAAATCACTAATGGGTAATCCTCATGAAGCTTGATGCATTTACTTTTGAAAAAACATTTTCCCCATAACCTCCTCTCCAACCTTTACAATTGTTTCCTCTAGCAAAGTCACGAGCTCCTCCTTCAATCTCTAAAAGATCTTGGGTGATGCTCTTCTTGCTCAAAGTTGGTGATGTTCTTGTTCCTCTTGCTCAAGCTTTCTTAAAAGACAATAAAAGTCATAATGCATTTCTTGCTTGTGTTTCCTAGCAATGCAGTTGTTTCAAACTGTGATGCTTTTTTTGCTTGTGCTTCCTAACAATCCAATTGTTCCAAAGCCATGATACTCTTCTTGCTCCTTTTTTTTGGTGGTCTAGTTGCTCCAAAGCCATGATGCTCTTCTTTTGCATGCTTTTAAAAATGTTTCTTTTGCTTGTGCTTTCCTCAATGTTCCTATTGTTCGTGATTTTGTCATGACCCCTTTTGTTCATAGCTTGTATGTGATGTTTTTGCTCCTCTTGTTAACAATCTAGTGGTTCCAAGCCATGATGCTCCTCTTGCTTGTGCTTTTTGGTAGTCCAGCTGTTCCAAGCTGTGATGGTCCTCTTCCTTTTGATTTTCATCATGCTCTTTTTGCTTGTGCTTCTTGGAAGTCTAGCTGCTCCAAGCTGTGATGGTCCTTTTCCTTGTGATTTCATCATGCTCTTCTTGCTTGTGCTTCTTGGAAGTCTAGTTGCTCCAAGCTATGATGGTCTTCTTGCTTTTGATTTTTGTCATGCTTTTTTTATTTTTGTTTTTATGTGATGTTCATGCTTCTCTTCTTAGAAGTCCAATGGTTCTAAGCAATGGTACTCCTCTTGTTCATGCTTCCTAGTGGTTTAGTTGCCCCAAGCCATGATTATTTTTTTTTGCATGCTTCTTAGTGGTCTAGTTGCTCCAAACCATGATGCTCATGGTACTAGTTGTTCCAAGTTGTGATGTTCCTCTTATTAGTTGTTCCAAGCCATGATGTTCCTTTTGCTATTTTTTTTTAGTAGTTTAGTTGTTCTAGGCATGTGATATTTCTGCTTTTCTTTCTATGATGCTCCTCTTTTTTGTGTTTTTTTTGTGATGCTATTGTTTGTGTTTTCTTGCTTGTCAAAGTCACAGCAATTGTGATCCTCTCCCGTTTCCCCCCACTTCATGTTCATTTAGCTGTGAACTTAGTGGGTGCAAACATATTATAATATGCATATTTGCTCAATGCCTTGCCATTGTTGCATGTTTAACAACTTGTTGTGCCTCTATTGAGAATTTGAGGTTCACACCTCAGTATCCCAATGGATGTGCATGCCAGCCCATCTAGAATTGGGTTCCCTCTTGTGTTCAGTGTGTAAGCTTGCCACAAAGAGAACAGACATTAGGGTAAACACACCTATGAGCAAACACATGCCCATAGGCGAACACTTATTATGTTCGGGAAATGACCCATGACCAATGGAACTTAATCCTTTGAGTGTTCAACTTTTTTCTTTATGACCAAATGCTTGCCCATAAACTTTTATGTTGAGACATTTACACCTTGCGCTCACAAAACAAACTTTTGTGTTCATTTATTTTTTGTGTGTGTTCAAAATTTTTGTTGTTGTGTTTAGATATGGTGTTATTTGTGCCCAATTTTTTTTAAGGTGTTTGCTCTTGGTAAAGGGTGGGGTTTTTTGGGTTTCAACAATGAACCACCACGAGGAATGTTGTGTTTGGTTATAGGGTTATTTAATCAACATAGTTGAAGCAACTCAATAGGAAGATGTTCCCACCTTGACAAACCTCACTCAAGAGGCAATGCAATTGCAAAAACCATCTTGCTGGAAAAACCATACTAAGACGAGATTTATGGCAACTTTCTCTCTTGTTCACATCTATGAAATCAGGATGAAATTGACCAAAACTTCTGTCGCAATTGATTTTCCATAACCAGAACGATTAGAACAATTGGTAAAATACCATTGTTGGGTAGCCAGGGTTTTCTTTTCCCCAATTTTGTGATGTAGCCAAACTGGAGATCATCCACAAGAAGAGTTAGCCAAATTTGGCTATAGACCAGATACGAAACTAGAAAATTTTAAGAACCCTTTTTATATTTTGGCTACCCGCTGCTTGACCTGTTGTAAAATTTTTATTGTCATTTTATGAGAAGCAAGAAAGAAGGCAGCAGGAGTATGGGAACATGTTTTGGCATTTGAGGGATATGTTTTTATCAGTGTTGGGGCGGTTCTTTGAATGTTTAAAGAACCGCCTGTTCTGGTTCTGTAAATATTCCACAATCAAAACTAAGCCTGCCGGTTCTGATTATTTCAAAAAATTAGAGACCTGATGACTTTCATGAAAGAGCTGGCAAAGACTTGCCGGTTCTTTGACTTGAGAACCATGATTGTATACTAAAACTGGTTCTTGGACTTTTTTGAGAATGGATGGGTAAGTGGGTGTATACCCAGGTTGATCACCGATGGGTATCTGTCCCTCATTCTGAGAACTGCCCAACATCCTACAACACTAAGGAATTTCAAGATCCAATGCCACCCACAATTCCGATTCATCTATGCTATATAGCAACCCCATTTCTTATAAAATTTTGGAATAATTTCACCACCCAATCTAGAAGATGGAAGATTGTCACAACGAGCTTAATGTAGGTGGGCTGGATAAAACCCTCAAAATAGTATAGCTAGTTGTCACTTTGCAATCTCTTCGATGCCAAGTTGTATACAAGCTTTTGAAATGTTTCTTTTTTTTTAATGCTGGCCTAAAGTTGGGGTTTTTATGCTCATTGTGAAAAGCCTATCCTCAACTTACTCATTGCACCACGACCCAACTTCTTAAAACACTTCATGACTTACACCTACCCATCAACCTCTCAAGTTCAAAAACTATAATAATAATAATATAAAATGGCGTCATGGCTAAATCTCAAATTTGCTACTTTCACAACAAATGCTCATAATCTTGAGTGCGTCTACACTAATGGGCTTAATGACTTGTATAGAATACTTTGGATGAAGTGCAACATGGACAAATAGCATGCAACTGCATTTAGATCCACAAAATTGGCCAATTGTCTCCAAAAGGGTGAAGGATAAGAAAATGATTGCTTGTGATTAGCCAACTTAATGATTTGCCTACATCATGACATTTCAACGGTGTCTCACTTCATACTATCCAATTCTTCATGTTGATGGGTGAGGATGGGAAAAGAATAATCACTCTATTCTGATGTGGTAAACATTAGTATAGGCCTAAGTAGGGGGTATTGGTGACAATGCTCCTCTACACCCTAGCTGTAGTTTACTTGGTACACAATACACAACAACCCTCTTCCAATAGAGGGATAGGGTTTAGGGTTTAACTGATAGGTATGATGTTCTAAATCGTGTTTTACAATAGAGCGATGGAACCATGGATCTGGTTAAGTAATTTGAAAGTAAAATGAATTTCATTATAAAAAAGCAGCCTAGAAATTACAGCTGCTGTCACTGAGAAATTGGTTCCAAAGTTCAAGCTGCAATTGCATTCCAAAACCTACTAAAAAATGTGAAGTCTCTTCCCTTTTCAAAGCAAAGTGCAAATAAACACATATCAAAATTTGAGCTGTGTATCAGCAAAGATTTTGACCAAGTAGTACATTTGCTGAGATCCCCTTTCAGTATTGGATCATTCTCAAGATAAATACATAGTTCAGTATCACATCAAACATCAGACTTCATGAGAGACATGAAACATGATATAGTACCATGAGAGTGACTCAGGAGTATGGTCTTGCCTGGAAGAATGTCAATTAACAGGTGAACAGATCTGTGGTACTGACGAACTTCCAGTTGCAAACTCATATTCTTGCATCCTTGAACCAATTTCACTGATCATGCAATTTCACCACAATTTTTGAATTAAAAAAACTGGGTATGCATCCAATTCTCGGTCACCACCCAGTTCTGCCAATTCAAAGCTATCATCCATCTCCAGTTCAATTCTGCTGCAATTTTCACATGATAAAAACTAGGTATGCATCCAATTCTCAGTCACCACCCAGTTTTAAGTCAAAGCTGTATCATCCGCCTCTGGTTGAATTCTGCTATAATTTTTGAATGATAAAAACTGGGTATGCATCCAATTCTCACCATAGCATCAAAATTTTCCTTCTTGTCAATGCAATGGTATTAGCTGACCATTTTCTTTGCATCTCCTCAACATACACGTGTCTTCTTACAGACTCTCTCCTTATCAAATAGTGCCCAGTAATGGCCTTGTAAATTGCACCTGCAATTGAGTAAGTATCAAGACCAATATTGAGATGCTGCCATATCATTCTGCAAAAGAGTAATGAAGGTGTGCTTCTCTGAGTTGAATTACACCTGCAGTCAACAATCAACTCAAAACCCAAATCAACATACAAAATAACACATTGAGAAAAAAAACATTAGGCCCAGAATTATCATGGGTAAAGATTCAAAAACCTCCCTCCCCAAAAATTGAGATAGGATTGAAAATCCAAGTTGATGATGGCACAGAATTGTGAGAGGATATCTATGAGGCTCAGAATAAATTAACATAAGAATTTTCAGTACTCAAGTTGTGTGACCCTAATGACCACATTAGGTCTCTCAATGAGCAAACCACACCACAATAGTACTAATTGAAAAACAATTCTGTAACCCTCCAACTTATTCGCAACCTCTCTGCAAAGCAAGACAACACAAATGCATATAACAGACACAAGAAGAATCTCAAACTTTACCTTGGAATCTCTTGGCCCCCCCAAAAACTTGCAAGCTCTTTTTCTTCAGCAATAGCATCTGAGTGATGATGAAGTCGTGATGCACACAAATATGGCCAATTTCTGGGCAAGCAGAAAACCACAGACAGTGAGCTTCTAAAACAATTATCTTGCTGTAATGTCACAAAACAGGAAGCAGACTGGTGACATAGTGGGAACAGATGTAAGGGAGGAGATTTTGGCTTAAGGATGGAGAGATGCAGAAATAGGGTGGGAGGCAAAAGACCTCCTGGCAAAACTTACATGTTGCTTGTAAGCATCCAGCTGCATAGTGAGCTCCAACTTCTTGTCTCGTACCCTGCTCCAGACTAATCTTCTTCTGACTGCACAAGTCTGCAATCAAGGTGTTCCTCATTGATCTCTGGCTCTTGTAGATGTTGTTCCCTTACTGTGATATTCTCAGACAAAAGCTAGTCCCTCTCATGGCTCACATCTGGCATCTGCTCATGTAATAATGCCCTTCCATCAGACAACATGTGTCCCTCCTCCTCCACCAGCCTGAAGATATTAGATTTCAAGATGCTAATTTCCTCCCCAAGGTCTTGCATCAGACTACTAGATTTTGTAAGGCTTGCCATCTCCTCTTCCAGCAGCTGCAGCTGGAGATGTGATTCTTCATGCTCAGAAATGAACCTGCTCTTTTCATGTTCCAGACTCTGAAGCTGAAGATTCAGTGTCTTATTTGCATCTGTCCTTGTTTCTATCTCTTGTTCAAGCTTGTTAACCTTACTGACTAGCTGAAAGTTGTCCACTTGCAACCTCTGCAGCACCTGTGTCACTGCATCCAACTCTGTTCCCAGTGTCAAGTTTCCCTTGTCCTCCACTAGCATGAAGACATGAGCTTTCAAGGTGCTAATTTCTCCACCCAGCTCCTGCACCAGATTACTAGAGTCCGCAAGGCTTGCCATCTCCTCTTCCAGCTGCTGCAGCTGGAGATGTGATTCTTCACACTCCAAAATCCAGCTGCTTCTTTCTTCCTCCAGCCTACCAACCTGAAGATTCAGCATCCCATTCTCTTCCTTTATTCTTCCTATTTCCTGTTCAAGCTTCCCAACCTTGCCGACAAGTTCCAAGTTCTCTACTTGTAATCTCTGCAGCAACTGCGTCACTTCATCCAGCTTCGTTGCCAAGTGTCTCTTCTCAGCAGCAGGTCTGTGGAGCCATTGATTCAGTTCTTCAATGTCAGATGCCAGCTTGCTTTTGTCCCTCTCCACGTTCTTTATCTGAAGCTTAAGTGCCTGCATCTCCCCCAGGAGCTCCACCCTTTCTGCGTCAATGGTAACCTTCTCTTGCTCCAGCTTAGCAACCTCAATAACTAGCCGTGAGTTCGCTTCCTGGAGTTCCTGCAGAATGGGTAGAACACATTCCCATCAACATATCTCTGGAGATTGCAGAGAAAATCTCCACAACAACACTTTGTGAAGGTAACACAACAATGGGTGTGGTCATAACCTTACGAGAGATGCTTACCCTTCAACTGTAAACCCTAAAGTTTCAGACCATCAAGACCCATAGTAGTTTACCTTTGCATCATGTAGCTCCTCCAGTGTTTGCATCAACCCCTGCACTCTGATCAGCAATTGATGGTTGTCTTCTCGTAGTTTCTGTAGCTGCTGCTGAAGATCCTGGACCTCCCCAGCAAACTTGACCCTTTCCTTCTCTGTGTCCTCTCTAAGTACTTGAAGCTCGGACGTCAGATTACTTTCACTTGTACCCACTTCCTGCAAACGATTCCACGCCTTCTGAAGATCAGCTGCCAGTTCCAGTCTCTCCCCTTCCTGCCGTTCTTTGACCTCCTCCAATTTGTCAAGTTCACCCACCAACCGTGTCTTCTCTTCCTGTATCTCCTCAAGCATCACGCTGAATTCAGCAGACTTCATCCCCCATTGTTTGATCTCCTCTCCTGATCTCTCTAGCTGTTTGTGCAAGTCTTCACTTACTGATTTCAGATTTTCATTTTCCAACTGAAGATTGGATCTCTCAGCTTCAAATTTCTCCTTCCATGTTGCCTGTTCCCTAGCCATTTCTTCCTCCCTCCTTTCTCTCTCTTGCACAAGTTCAGAAACCTCGTTTATCAATCTGACATTGTCCATCTGCAACTCATCCAGCACGTGCGAAGTTTCAAGAGATTTTGCAACTGCAACATCAGATTTTTCTCCCAGTTCTTGCAACTGTTGTGTAAGCTCTTGTACCTTGGCAACATAACCAGTCAATTCTGCATCTCTCCGTCCTTGAAGCCCTGTCACCTCTTTTGTAAGAAATGTCTCACGTTCATTAGCTGCCTGTAACTTCTCCCACACTGTCTGCAACCCGGCCACCAGTTCCAACCTCTCACCATCATGTCTATCTTTCTCTGCTTCCAGTTTGCCAATTTCCTTCTTCAATGTAGCATTCTCACCCCATAGCTCCTGCAGTGATTGGTTTGATTCGTTGATGAGCTTCTTCTTGTCCTCTCCAAGCCTCCATATCTGCTGATTCAAATCCTCAGCTGAAGACAAAAACTCCATCTTCTCTGCCTCCAGATTCTGCACATGCTCCTTCCATGTGGCCAGCTCCTCTGCAATCTCTGCCTCCCTTTTCTGTTTCTCTTCGACGAGTTGATCAACATTTGTAGCAAGCAATTTCTTTTCAGCCGCTAAAGCTTCCAGCTTCTGATCCAATTCCCTCAGTTCTGCAACCACATGGGCATTTTCTTCATTCAATCCATGCAACTGTAGCTGCAGCTCTTGCACCTTGGATTGAAGCTCAACCCTCTCCACATCCAGCTCTTTGAGTTCAGACCCATGACGAATATCACGCTCAGAAGCAGCTTGTAATTGCTCCTGAGCTTTCTGAAGTTCTGCTGCCTGCACCCATGTCTTCCCTATCTGCAAATCCTTCTCGTGCTCCAGCTTGTCTACTTCATTTGCCAGTCGTGTAATCTCTTGCAATGCAGCTTGAAGTGACAGAGCACATTCACTGCTGCTGGTTACTAGCTCCTGGTTCTCCTCTTCCAGTCTCTGCAGATGTTGATAGGATTCCTCTATGACAGAAAGATTTCTAAGCTTCTCAACCTCAAGACTATCAGCATGTTCCTTCCATGTCCGAAGCTCACTGGAAATCTCTACCTCCCTCATCTTTTGCTCTTGTAGAATGGTTTCTAACTGATTCCTTAACTGTTCATTCTCGTCACTGTGTACCTTCAGCAGTTGTTCTGCTGCTTGCAATCTGCTGGGCAAGTTTGCATTTTCTTCTTCCAGCTCCTTTAGCTGCTGCTGAAGCTTCATAACCTTGCCGAAGGAGTCAGTTACTTCCTCATCCTTCTCCTCCTGTGATTCTTTTGTGTTTCCAATTTTAATATCCAACCTCTGCAGATCCTGTTGCACTATTTCTTCTTCTCTCATGTCAGTCACATCTGCCAGTGAAGCTTCAGCTACCGAGTCTTCTTGCAGTGATTGGCAAGATTCACAAAGTGAAGTTGCCTGCTGTGTTTTCTTCTCCTCTTGCCTTCGGACATGTTGCCTCAAACCATCCATCACAGACAGAGTCTCAAGCTGCTTCGTTTCATCACCCAAACCTTCAGCATGCTCCTTGCATTCAGTTGCAACCAATTTGTCAACCTCACTGGCCAACCCTACCTCTTCCTGAAGCACAGCAACCTTCTTCAACTGTGAGGGTGGTTGATTGACACTGGTTGCCAGGAAAGTACCTCCTTCCCCTGAGTCTTGCTGTGGTGGCAACTTCCACATCTCTGAAGCAAACATAGCCTTTTCATGGTCTTTGTTCTCTTGAAGCCCTTTCAATTCAGATGCAAGAAGGGCTTCACGTTCAGTCACTGCTTGTATTTGCTCCAGAGCTGTCTGAAGCTGAGCCACCAACTGTGATCTTTCCTCCCGCATGCTGTCAACCTCGTCTTTAGACTGCACGGCAAAAAGAGAAATGCATCATAACCCTGCAAAGGTGAAGAAAGTATGAAGCCTCAAAGACAAAGACATGGGTCTCTTGTCTTTGTGCATTGAACATTAGCACCATTCTTCTTGCACAAGATGCATCCACGGTTTTCTAGCTCAACCCATTTCATGACACCAAGAACATGTACCGTGTGACCTGAGGTACCTGCTGTTGGAGTCTTGCCATTTCCACAGTGAGGCAATCAACCTTGCCTTCAGAAGCTTCATCTGTAGACAAAAGCTGCTCCCTCACATCAGCTGTTTGTTCTGTTTGTGATCTCAAGTTCTCAGGCCATGCAACCACACTCCATTTTTCTTCATGGTTTGTTCCTTGCAGTTGTGACTTTGATCTTTCCAACCATTCAAGTTGGGCTTCTGGCATTGGAGGAGACACCTGTTCTGGTTCATGGGTTTGCCATTGCGCCATCTGTGCTTTGAGTGTTCCTACTTTACTCATAAAATCTTTTACCTCATTTCCCTTTTCTCGCAAACTCGCTTCAAGTTTTCGATGGGACTTATTTAGCTCATTGACCAGTGCAAAATGCTCCTGCTCCAGATATTCCTCCCGAGTCAATATCCCACTGTCTACAGCTTCATCTCTGTCAACATGTTGCAAAAATTTATTGAAAGCCCAAAACTCCACAGGACCTGACTGTTTGAAATCTGGAGTAATATTGCTCCTGCTAGACTCTGCCATCACATCTTCTTGTGTGCATCCACTGCTCAAATCCTGCATCCACACTAGCTCCTGTCAGCCATGGATTTTGTTTTGCCTAGACTTGGGGTGAGGTCCTCAGGAATGTGATAAGAACCCACAACAATCAAGAGAATACATCCGCACTGAGACACACATACATATGATGAACTAAAACCGTAAACCCTAAACCCATAGAACCTACATGGTGAAACCACTGCTGAGAATGGATGGAGATTTTGTGGAGCTATCGGAAGACTACCTCAACACCTGAGCAGTTGCTTTGTATATCCTCCAGCACACCCTTTGGAGTGTCCCT
>Ga0209208_10008849_pt1 | contig 13342 bp, 5 predicted proteins | sample S1TSphfallax_3_FD_187694 | JGI IMG/M metagenome (GOLD analysis project Ga0209208, IMG submission 187694) | Host-associated microbial communities from peat moss isolated from Minnesota, USA - S1T2_Fd - Sphagnum fallax MG (SPAdes) (version 2) | ecosystem: Host-associated > Plants > Peat moss >...
ATGTGGAAGGATTCTCTTCATACAACCAATGCTCATTTGCTTTTGTATTATTCCTTTCAAGATCATTGGTTAAATATCATTTCCTTACATATTGTAATGTTTTTTCTTTACATTTGAAAGCACCTCCGCACATGGAAGATGTGTTTGTCAATAAAAGAGACCTTTCACCATTTGCATGCAAACCTTTTCTAATTCAAGTAAAAAACCTACAATGGGGGACGCCTACTTCCACAAGCATCCCTTAATTTTTGGGCCTATGTCCTAGGGGTTACAACCCTCAAATGAAGGGAGGCTCTTGTGAGTGGGCCCTTCCACTATAAAGAAAACGTGTGTAAACTTTTTGCTTTGGGACACCAAAAACAAATCCTTCATTTTTGTAACAAGAACCTTTGCTTGAGAACTTTAACCATGAAATTTTGTAGAAATCTAAAAACCTCTCATTTTGGAACCTAACCAAAAGGCCAAAATCTATATTGAATTTGAACCCATAGATTATATAACGAGACTTTAAAGCATCCCCATTAGTGCACTACAAGGCAAGTTTTGGATGAGGAAAGATAAATATTATGTCAAAGTGGGACAATAATATGACTTTGGCATCACATTTTAATTTGATGGCATATTATATAAAAGGCACTAGACAAACTAACACCTAATATTAATTGGCTAAACTAATTATTTGATTTTCATAGATTTGATTGGCCAAGGTGATTTGTCATTAGTAGTCTCCCATTTTTTATATTCATAGTTTCATATTTATGGGTGAAACATGTTGGAAACAATAAACCAACCATCCTAGATGTGATATTTATTCTTTTGAAAACCCAAATACCATGTATGGGTAAGGATGTTTCTTTGGAGTACTTTGAAGCATAACCAAAAGGCTTAAAATGTATATAGGCTTTGAACCTATAGGTTACATAAAGAAACCTTATAGAACATAAATTATAATTTGACATTCATTTTGGAGAATTTGAGTTTGGATTTTTTTTGTTTTGAACATTCAATTTTTCTTGATAAATATATAAATGTTTTGAAAATTCGACACCTCAATATTTTCATATGCATATCATTCATTTAGAGGAAACTTTGAGTGTGACTTAGGGCAAGAATTATTGGAAGATATAAACCACATGTGACACCCCCAACATTTAATGGTGTGGAGTCATCATGGCAACCATTCAATTTTAGCACCTAATAAAAGTGCATAATGACCTCACAAGTGGGAATTTTGTTTTGTGAAACACTTTGCATAGGTCAAGGCTATATGGTGGCAAATTGTGTTTGGTAAATTTTCACCATACTATTGACACTAAGGAAGTCTTCTTATATTACATCATACTTTGATCATTATGCTAATTAATGGCCTACTACCAAGGCATTACCAACCATACATTTTAAATTGAAGCCTTATTATCTATGAAAGGGAATTTATAAATCCTTTGAATTCATGGATGAATTTTTTTCCTTTCAAACCATTAGAACAATAAACTTATGAACCCCTTAATTTAAAGAGTATATATATTTCTTAAAATCTTTGGAAAAGAGAAAAACATGAGTACATATGTATGTGTGTGTGAGAGAAAGGCTTAGAGCATTTTCATTGTGTAATCAACAAATGACATAACATTATACATGTGAAAATCATCAATGTGTAATTAACACATTTTGGTTCCCCCACTATTTGAGTTGGCATTACATCCAATATGCTGTCTCTTTTGATTTTTAGCTCCTTCCAAATTTCAAAAAAAAAAATAAAAATCTTTAGACTTTTGTTGATGCACCTTTTTTGGATTGTTGGCAATTTTTTTAGTGTTTGTTGGTCGTATTGACAAGGTCAAAGATGGAGCACCTATGTGAATTGATGAAGACAAACTAAAGTGCAACATGTATGAAAGTTTAAAAAGATGTAATTGGAAAGATATTATGACCATGATTTATTCAATAAAAAATGAACATCATTCTACAAAATATGAGGACGACTTTACAAATTCTCAACTATGAAACTTTTTCAAGTTTTTGTGATGCCAATTACCTTTACATCAATTGTGTCAATTTTCTATGGCACTTTTGAGTCTACATATTTTGAGCAAATGTGTCATCTATGTGGATAGTTGCAAGGGTATTGGGTTGCAATGGAGCTCCTATGATGATGTTTAATGGAGCTATAATTGATGTTGCTATGAATTGCAATCTTGTTTTGAGCTTTTAGTAACTCTTCTTGCCTTTGCAAGTATTTTTCCAAAACAACACATTTGTTGGTATTATGAACAATGTCATCATGTTAATTTACTCAAAAAAATTCCTCAAAAAATCAATCTATCAATTCTAACAATCTCATTGGTCACCAAGGTTTTATTTCCCTCAAGCTCAAAGTAGAAGCATATTCTTAGGCCTTTTATACTTAAGTATATTCTCTATATTAATATTATAATCTTTGTCTATATAGGTAAGGCTAAAGGGTTCATTCATGTTTGGGGTTTAAAAAAAAGGATTCTAAGATTTTTTCCCCCACTAATTTCTATAAATAACAATTACATAAGACAAATTTAAACAAGGAAAAATGAATAGTAAAAAATAAAATAATTTTTGTAGTGGTGGTGATTTTTCACATGCATACATCATTGTGCATCAATTATGGTTAACAAGAAAAAAAAAGAAAAAAAGCTTATATGGACAATTAAACATGTATTTTTTCATGATTTTTTCATGCACTTTTGACCTGCACTTTGAGCTATAAATTAAAAACCCATTGAATGTAAATAACTAGTCAAATAAATCCTTTCCTTTGTAGCCCTTTGGTTTAGTGGTGAAAGTACACTACAGTGATCCCCTTTGGGGTGTCACATTGTATTGCTTTTTAAGGATGTGCATGTTTGAATGTATCCCACCTCAAACCTTTGAAAGATTTTCACAATATTTTTGCATATTATGTTAGAATATAACTTACCAAGAAATTACAAAAAAAACTATTTAATTTCATTTTATAAGTAAGAGATTGGAGTATATTTGTGCAAATGAATGTAATGACGTACCATTGTACTTAGAAACACAAATATATTCAAAAAATAATTTAAATGATTTTTATTCTTTGTGAAATTCGAATGTATATTGAACCATGTCATTTCATATAAATGAATCATGTTTGGATACCATGTGATTAATTTGAAAATTTTCATCTCAAAAAATGAGTTTTTCAGCAAAAATGCAACAAATGTGTGGTAAATTAAAATTTTGACAAGAAATCACATCCATAGATGACAAGCATATTTAGATGGGTCATTTCCTTAATTTCATTAAAATTGATTATTTTAATGACTAACTAAACCCTAAAATTTAGTCAAAATGAGACTATGGCCCTATTATACCAATGTATTTTATAAATATATTCATGAATATTTCAATAAAGATAATGAAATTCATTATTATTTTAAAAATAATTTATGTAGGGCCCGAAAACCAAAATTGATACCCAAAATTAAATGTACAATGCTTTTGAAACAATTATAATGTATGTACTATAATACTAAACCCAAAAGTGCCCCCATGGGGGTCATTGTAGTGTGCTTTCACCTTTAGAATTTCAAGCCATTGAAATTTTGATATGATATCATCAAGTTCATGCAATGAACATGTATTTGCATAAAAGGAAACATGCTTTTGTTGTATGGAAAAATTGAAATTAATTTCATGATTTTATTAATTCCTTTTCATTCATATTTTGAATAATAGCGTAGTTAAAACATATAATGTAGTTGGTTTAAAGGATTCAAAAAGATGTTTATATAATATCAAAATTATTTCATTTTCATGGTTAATATAACATGACATCATTTTATTTATCAACAAATGACAATATGTTACAAATAAATAGGAGAAACAACTAAAGTTGTCAATTGAAGTCCTTTAAACATTCCTTTTTGCAATCCCAATCATGAATACTTTTAACTTTTGCCTTGAATTTTCAATTCACACCCAACTCTTGACTCACCCCTAGACTCCCAACTAAGAGCAAATAATTAGTAAATTGTAATGAAATAAAAAAAAGGCATAAGACTTAAATCCTAGTGACATTTGTAATTAATTACCCATGTGAATTTGGATGTGACTATGGGTATTAAGTTTTACAATATGGAAAATAGAACACAAGTTAGTTAAACAATCACAACTTGGTTAAATTTAAAGGATGTTTGAAGTTTTTGAAATGCAAGTTGAACTATTGTTCCAAAAAAGTTTAAATGATAGAAAGTGGGAAACCATTTGTGAATTGGCTTTAAAAATATAATTAATTATCGATTTGTTTTTTTAACTATAGGAAAACATTTGTCCTTTGGATGTTCGTATTAAAAACTTCTTTTGTTAGCATGTGTTGTTTCTAAAAATTCTATTCTTTACATAAAATTTGAATACTATATACCAACTTGTGTAGATTTTGTAATGACATTTGTTTTTGAGATGCAATCATCATCTTTAGAAAAAAAAAATTTCTTAAAACAATCTTGAAACACTTTTGAGTTGGTTGAATGATAAAAGACTATATGTTCATGATGCATATGAAAATTCAACTTTTCAAACAATGGAAGCAAAAAATTCAAATTATATCCCACTTTACTGATATGTGATATCATGAACATAATAAATGAAGTGAAAGTGGATTGAATAATAGGTCATTGATAAACACATTGGAATTAATTGAGGCATGTGAATTGGCTTTGATAAAAATGTAAACACATTAGTCGCATTAGTGGGTGTCATGGCAAGTGATCATTGGGATAACAAGAACTATTAATTCATTAGTTATCTCCCTCACATAATTGGCATGTAACCAAGTAGCCATGTTGGTTTAAAAACCTTGGAGATTTTTTTTGTTATTGTTGTAGGGTAGATTATATGCAAGATTGACAATTAGGTGGGGCTTCCATGTAAGATTTTATGTGAACGGGATCTCACGCATAACACCCCATGTGACTTTATTGAGCAAAATGTTATTATTATTATTTTTTTGCCTTTTTTATTTGTAATATAACAAACACAATTGTGTTAGCTCACAATGTATACAATGTTGGTAATCTTACTATGTGGAAACAAAACAATGCGCTAAAAATCAACATCAATTTCAAGGTGAACCTAGGTCAAATACATGTCTATTGCTCATCTACATAACTCATATATATATTTGCCAAGCTATGGGTTTTCAAGATAATCATGAGCTTTGATTTCTTTCATCAATGTAACAACTATCCTTGGTTCAACAACTGGCCGATTAATGTTGTGTGACAATATAAGATTTGATGCCCAATATGATTGTTACTACTAGATGCAACATTACATTGTGCAACTTTTTTGTTCAGCCTCTTCATGATTCTTATTGATCATGTCAATTATACAATTATGCACAAATGAACTTTCCCAAAAACTTTCATCAAGATTGGTAGATACAACGAACTTGTCTTGAATCTCCATAGGCATAATTTGCTTGTCCTTGCAAAAAAAATTCTTGTCATTCAGTTCTGTAGGTGATTTGACAATTTTTGTGGTTGATCCACCTATCAAATGGTATGCTTTTTCAATATTGGAATGTTGCTACACATGAGAAGCACCAAACAATCATTAGAAGTAAAGAATCTCAAGAAAAACTTATTTAACAAAACAAAAATTGAAAACAAAAACATGTTGAAAAAATATTCACCAAGATAAGATGGTGTTTGTCCATTTCGTCATCGTAGGCTTCCTAATATGTAAGAGGTTGTCCATTGATGTATTCAACAGCGATAATATGCTGGATCGCCTTGTCAACCATAGACTGTCATCTTTGTTATACTTACAATAAGATTTAACATTTATGTGTCATGTGCACTCCATCCTTTGTTCAATAGGTACTAGAACTTGCTCTATTCTTGTTATGTCGACATTGCGCCCTGTTTTATTTATAATCCACTTCCCTTTAAGATATTCAAAATCAGTTGCAATGCACTTGGTTGTAACTGCAAGAATATTCTTACCCACATGTGTTTTGAAGTACTAGACTTGATCAAAGCCCTTGATCTTTGACCTAGGAATTAAGAAAAAAAATGAAGTCCTAGTTCTATGTCTAGTTAATTTAGTCGGTGTCACATTATGTGCTCATAACACTCAACAACAATAGGATCTAGGCAATCGACAAGTCTTCACTAGAAGTCTACCCCACACTTGTTAATGTCCATCCTCCAATTCTTGCTCAGACATGGTGTGTACATACAAGTCAAAAGGACAACAAACAAAAAAAAATTGAAATAAACAATTGCAATGATAATAGATCAAGCATAAATACAAACATGAATATAAAAATACCTAAGGAAATGCCCATGAAAATCATCGTGCAGGGAGAAATCAAAAATTTTCATTTCTTGTCTAGTTCTAATAAATAAATATTTGTTGCACAAGTATACAAACTTGTTGTTGAGACCTTGAGGTGTATTCAAAGTGTATTTTTCAAGTGGCAAAATGGTAAGCTCTTGTGCATGAGTTAAGACATCACTCTTCTAAACATATCTCCCCAAGCTAACCTTGTTGGATCTCAAAATTGCTTCATAAGAAGCAAGCTTAACTTTGTAATATTGCTTATTAGTAAGGGTATTGAAAGGTTTTGGTGGTGCACGCTTTTAAAGTGCATTGTTCCTCATGAGCTTGTTTTAGACAACCAAGAGCACGAATGAATGATTGAATAATGGTTGGTGGATATAGGCCACCGTCTCTTCTAATCACTTGCATCATGAACATAACAAGCATGTTTACAAAAGGCCTCATATCACTCTCTTCTAACAACTTTCCAATGCTCGTAGTAAAATAAAACCCTAAGTAAATTTTTGAAACTCATCAAATGCTTTTGCTGCCCAAACTTCCACATTCTTACTTTTGCAACAACCATCATGCTCAACATGATCAAGTTTGACTAGATCCAATTTTTGAAATGTCCTTACATAATTAGATCTAGTAGTATCAACAAACATTGGAACATGAATATCTTCATTTTCAAATGAAAAATAGTTAAAAAGCTTTTCATCGAACAATACAAGATTTATAACAATAGCAATTTTCATATTATCCCTTGTAGTTAAAGAAACCCAAAAAACATAACGAGCTAGAACATATTGCGCAATTGAAAAACAAGAAAGATGAAAACGACGAGAGAATATATTAGGGAAAATGGAAATCGGCATGCAAATAGGGAGGAATCCACAAGTTGCATTGCTGAATCTTAGTTGTTAGTTTTTAAACAATCATCCAAGGTTTAAACATTGGGGAAGTATTTTCCCCTCAAGTCTTCCAAGACTCTAGTCTCTTCCTCTCGGGCTCCATCCTTCACCTCAAGGACCTCAATCTTGGAAGCCCCTCATGGAAAAGACTTCCCCTATACAAACACCATTGACTCCATTATCCTACAACATGAATGAGTTTTTCAGAATCTCCAAGGGAGGGTCATTCTTTTGTCATATGACCATTCACATTAAGGCCATGAAATTATTACAGTAAAGAACCTTACAAAATTGTCACCGGTCGCTTCGCAATTTTGAAAGGGACCAAAACTTAATCCTTCTTTAAGGATACAATTTTATTTTTCAAAATGCCCAATTTCTTTTCCTTAAGGCCAGATTTCTTTTCCAAACCCCTGGATTTTTTTAACATATTTTTTTTTCCTTTACAAAAAATTCTTTACCAGATAGAAATTAAATGAAATAAATTTTTACAAAATAAATGTCAACTAATTAATAAATTCCATCAAAGTTTTAAAAACTGAAATTCAGAGATTAAAAAAAAAAAAATCAAAATACGAAGAAGGACAAATGCAAAAGCCCAGACAACATAAAGAAGGACAGAACGATTTAGGGTGAAAAGTACGAGAATGGACGACTTTAGGGGGAAAAAGAAAACACAAAAAAAAAGAAAGGAGTTGGGAAAGAAAAGAGATAAAAGTGACAGAAAGAAAGCGGAAATAGGGTCGATTCTTTATGCAGGAGAAGGTTTAGGGTTTAAAGGTTTAGGGTCCTTTAGACCCTTTAAGGTTTAGGGTCCTTTAGGCCCTTCAAAAAAAAAGAGAAAAAAACATGCAAAGAGAAAACCCAATTCACAAGAAGATGAAACAAAGCTACTTGTACCTAATGCCCAATACCACAAGTTTAGACTAGCAATAATACAAATAGAAAATGTTCCATGCAATTCCAAAAAATAAAATGAATGAACAATTCAACATTAACAAAATGGTGAACATTCATTCCACAAAATGTGGAACCAAATGAAAATTACATTAAAAAATTTACATTTGTCGTTCCATAAACTCTCTCTTACAATCATAGTTCCCTCTACATACTAGAACACCGAATAGGCCATAACAACCCAACTATGAATCCATGCTAAGAAACTAAAAACACTAAACTTGAAGAAGATGCAAATGAAAAAAAAGAGTCTATAAAAACCCTAAAAATATACTTAAAAACTTGCAAGTATGGATGGGGCTTTGGGGATCAAATTCTACACCTTAAAAGTTTTCAACCTTTTACTTCAGTCATTGATTCCAGAAGTTTCTATGTTTGGGTAGCTTGGATTCAAGTCAAGGTCATTGCATTGAATGGATGACTTTGGACTAAAAGTTTAATATTGATATTAGGGTTTTTTTAAGAAATTATTATAATTTTCTCAAAATTTTCATGTTAACAAATTGGTGATCATCCATAAGAAGATGGCTATAGACCAAATAAGGAAAAAAAGAAAAATAAAAAAGAAAAACCTTTATGTAATTATTTTGGCTATTTATTAGAACTTGTCATAAAAATTAGGTGATTACATTGATTTTATTATTTTTTTTGTTTTGAAAATCTGATGAATTAGGCCCTTTTTTGTTACAAAAATCCTAAATGTATGTATCAAATGCCTATATATTTCAGGTTGAAAAAAAGTGAAAATTTTCCTAAGAAAAAAAATTGTAAAAAAAATAAAAAATAAATAAAAAAATAAAAAATACTGGATATATATATATATATATAGGCAACAATAGAAGCATTATTTCCTCAAAGCTTCTTGGTAACTTAGCACACATAGTTTCCAAAGGAAAAACAAGATGTGAAGTTTCTTGTTGAGGAGGCAAAAGGGTGAAAAGCTTGGCTAAACATAGTGTCAAAACTTGGAGGTTCTAGAACTATCGTTTAGGCTAGTGCCTTCGTAGTTGTTACATTTTCCAATAGTCAAGTGCATAATAGTCAAGTACATGTGTGGAATAGTCTCCTTTTCACACAACCCAAATAAATGGCTGGTAGATTACCAAACCGCATAATGTGCATTCTCGTGGTGAGAGAGGAGGATGGAATGCCGTAATGTCCTGCAGCAAACGAGAAATTACATACATTCATTTTCATGTAAAGAGTAAAGACCTGGAATTTTTAAAATTTAATAATAATCAATCCTATTAATTAATTTAAGGGGTGGGTTATATCACAAAACCTTAAATTGTAAAGTTTCATATATGTTTTTTTTAAAAAAGAATTAATTAATTAATTAATTAATTAATTTTCCGGTCTTTAAGTAAGTTGGGTGAGGCACCCTCCAAGGGGGCCTTTGCCTTCGTATATGCAAAATATCCCCGTGGCTATGGAGAAATTACATGTTAGTTTCTTGTTGCCTTTTTGAATTTCCAAACTTCATTTTTCTATGTAAAGAAACTTCTCAAATTCATTCCTTGTATCTAAAAGCACCTCCTTTGCAGGATTTTATTTTATTATTAAATTTGCAAAAAAAAAATCCCAATTTTTTCTCAATTTTTTTTTTTTGGAATTTACTACACTTTATTAAAAAAAAATCTCCAATTTTTTGTTGTTGTTGTCACAATGTGAAAATTGCACCACCCCTAAAAAAATAAAAATAAAAATAAAAAAAAATAAAAAAAATTATTAAAACAAGAAAAAAGAAAAAAAGGCTGCTCCCATGGCAAAATTTCACTTTAAATGTGAGGGGTCTTAGAAAAATGGACAATCCCAAAAAAGGAAAGGTATCTTCCACTTTACTAAGGGCCCTCAAAATTTGAAAAGTTGTTTATGTATAATAGGGTAAGGAACAACTTTCCCAACTCTTTGCCAGAATTTGGGGCCGAGCCTGGGACTTTGGCCCTTAGCTGGGCCCCTCAAATCCAGGAAGAGCCTCAAAGCAGTACCTTAGCCTGTACATAAAAAGCTTGAGCAGTTTTGTTTAGTATAGTTTGTAGGTAGCCTTACATAGCATAATAGGCCACTGGATTTCACGGGAATTTAAAAAATAAAACTCACAATGGTCCTTATGCCGTCCATCTAAGGCCGTCCCTTGGGGGTAGGCTTTACATGAATCGGGCTTGCACTCGGCCTCATGGGGTCCTTATTCCCATAGAGTCCTTCCACTTGGGCTTTACCTTATATGTAATGACCTTGCAGGCAGGTATTCCCTTGTTGTGAAATGCCACCATTACAATGGGGTAGGCCCTTATGGCTAGAAAATTGCAGGCTATTTATTTAAAAAGCTAGTAGGTACCTACTTCAGTCTGTACACCTGGTAAGAGGGTGGTCCTTAGATAAGGGGCGTTTTCTCAAAAGCTAAGGGCCCACGTACTCAGCAATGTAGGTAGGTGGGTAGGTACTCCAGGGCCGAAGGGCCGCACTTCGGGTCCTTACCTGATGGGGTCGCCGCAAGCCCCTTCCTTCCTTCCTCCCCTCTCGCACAACAGACTCTTGCAGCTGTGCTCCGCGACTGAAGACAAGACTACTACAATCCTCGATCTTCCCCAGTAATAGGAATCAAAAGAATCTGAAGAAGAAGCTGAAGAAGAAGCTGAAGAAATCTCGTCAAAATCCGAACCAATTCCACTGTGCTATGAGCTTTTGTAGTCGCGGAAAATCGTAGGTAGCGATGGTGAAGAAGAGAGACCCATTTTTTGTCCGTGTGTGTGGATCTGCGAACATCAAGACACAGAGAGAAAAAAAGACCCAACGACACAAGAAAAAAACCAGACGCAGAGAGAAAAGCAGAGAGAGACAGAGAGATTTGATGAGGACCCACTTATCTGAATCCATTTCGGGGATGTTTCTTTGTGCACCAGCTATGATCCCACCATCGGATTGTAGACCACGACTTTTTTGGGTTCAGGGCTTTACTTTTTTTTGGGGGGGTTCTTTGTAGCTGATGAGGAAGCACTTTCTTTCTTTCTTTCTTTCTTTCTTACGTGAAAATTGTCCAAACTTTTTTTCCTACATGATCCTCTCTTCCTCTTAAGAGCTCCTGGGCAACTGGAGTTCTTCCTCTAATTCAAGAGTCTATGTCTATACCTATGCATCCTTAGAAGCCGAGTGTTCTTCAAAAGAGCATGCTTTAAACATCAAAAGAGCAAGCTTTCAATCAAAAGAGCAAAGAGTTTTGGAAAGGCAAAGATGGGTTTTTTGTGCGTGGAAGCCTTGCGGCCACAACATGGTTGTAAAACAAGAAGAAGAAGAAGAAGAAGAACAACATCAACAACGGAAATGATTGTACAAGGATCTCACAAGCTTCAAGCTGTGAATTGTTTTGGAGTTCCTTTGATCATGGGCTTGCTCATGCTATTGCAAATAGTGGTGAGAACAGAAGAAGCCCAGATAGGAGCAGGAGGGTCAGTAATGAAGCTGAAACATCGGATGGCAGATGTGGAAGGTGGCTTGAATTGGGGTGCAAGACAAGGAGGAGGAGGAGGAGGAGGAGGAATGAGCGTGGAGCATTATAAGAGATTGTTGTCTCATGACAAAGCTCGTCGAAAAAGCTTAGAAGTTGTGGATTTTCAGCTCTATGGTCATTACCTCACAGATGCGTAAATACCCAAATCTCTTCCTTCTTCTTCTTCATCACCCTCAAATATTTATGGTTCCTCATAACTCTTTTGATTAATTTGGCTTTTTTTTTAACACAACAACAAACCCAACTCGCAAGTTGTTGGTAGTATGGCCAATTCATGGCCCAATTTTGATGAATTCTTCTTTTGCCTTTTGTTTTTTGGGCTCCAATTCATGAGCATGTCTCTGTCTTGGAAGAAGATGATCAGAAGAAGAAGAAGAAGAATATGATCAATTCAGAAGCATGTCTTTGTCTATTAAAAAGATGATCATTTGAGAGAAGAAGAATATGATCAATTCATGAGCATGTCTCTGTCTAGGAAGAAGATGATCATTTGAAGAAGAAGAATATGCCCAATTCATGAGCATGTCTTTGTCTAGGAAGAAGATGATCATTTGAAGAAGAAGAATATGATCAATTCATGAGCATGTGTGTGGCATGGGAAAGAATATAAGATCTTTAGTTTTTTGTTGCTCAAATTCATGAGCATGTCTGGGAAGAAGAAGAAGAAGAAGAAGAAGATTTGTTTTTTGTTGCTCAAATTCATGAGCATGTGTCATTGATTGTATGTGAAGAATAAGAAGAAGATGTCTACTTGAGAAAAAGAAGAAGATTTCTTTTTTGGCTCAAATTCATAAGAATGTGTGGGAAGACAAAGAGATTTTGTTTTTCTTTCACTCAAATTCATGAGCATGTATGGGAAGACAAGGGAAGTTTTGGTTTTTGAAGGAAGCTCCCCACATTTTGAGTTCCCTTAAAAGTCAAATTTGCCACTTTGTTTTTGTTTGGACAAAACTTTCAACATTTTTCTACTAATTGTTGCCAATAAATGCTAAATCTACCTAATTTGGATGCCCATTGTCTACTTCTCCTACTTTAGAAGATTGGAAAAAAGAAGAGGCAAAGAAACATTGACCACAACACAATAAGAAGAATGCATCATTTGGCTGAATTTTGGTGTGGGTATGATGACTCTAAAGGTTGTATTATATGGAGATTATGCTTGGTACGCCTTCACAAACATATGATGTACAAATTGATACGGGTAGTGACCTTCTATGGGTTGATTGTAGCCCTTGCACTGGTTGCCCTCAAACAAGCTCTCTCAAGGTATTATGCACTCAACATTCATTTGAGATTGGTGGTTCATTCCATTTTTTTTCGCTACTTATGATGTTTAGATTGTGCTTAAAAGCATTCAGATTGGCTTGTTCTTGAACTTTTTTTCCACCTACTTATGACATCTAAACTACACTTAAAAAGCATTGACATTGGTTGTAAATTATTATTTTTTCATTCTAGTTATGAATCATAATGTTTACATTGTGCTTTAAAACATTAAGATTGGTTGTTGTTTTTTCCCCCCCCCCACTAGTTATGATGTTTAAATTGTGATTATAATTTTTGGTTATAAATTATATTTTCAAATACCTTATTAGATTCATTTCAGATTTATCCAAATTGAACAATGATAAATTACAAACAT
>Ga0209208_10008850_pt1 | contig 13339 bp, 8 predicted proteins | sample S1TSphfallax_3_FD_187694 | JGI IMG/M metagenome (GOLD analysis project Ga0209208, IMG submission 187694) | Host-associated microbial communities from peat moss isolated from Minnesota, USA - S1T2_Fd - Sphagnum fallax MG (SPAdes) (version 2) | ecosystem: Host-associated > Plants > Peat moss >...
AACTTTCAAACTCCATGATGAGAAAAGATATTCACTTGCATCTTGCCATTATTATAGTGGTAGTGGTAGCAATGGACAACTATAATAGCTCCTTTTCCATACCCAACTCCCTCCTTTAAACCCTTCTTGTGTAACAATGTGGTAAATTCCTCTTGTCTGACTTCAACAAAATTGCATGTGGACTTGAGGAACAATGTGGGGACTTCTATTGATGATGGAGTTGTTGGTTGGATCCTTTGAAGAAAAGCCAAAACCAATGCAACAATAATGCAAGCCCTTCAAGTGACAAAGGAAAGAATGAATATAAAATTGTGATTGAAATAACTTCAATCTAGGGCAATAAAATAGTGGACAAATGTTGTCATAGGTAATCTAGGTGCTACCTAAGGTTGGATTTGAAGTCTCACCAACTAGAATGGGAGGAAAAAAGTTACAACTAGCAATGGTGATGTTGTAATGAACAACAACTTAAGTATCAACATTATAGGCCTAGACCTAAAACTAGTCAAGGCACATATCAAGTTTGGCTTTTGGTTTGTCTTTTCCCAACCTAGAATGTTCGACACAAACTTGTAACAATTATAGAAAATGTTCCTTTTAGGTCATTGTATTCTCCCTTAGGTCCTAGGTTCTATTATGTGCCCTAAATAATGTAGAATCTCAACCTTTGGTCTATTTCATCTTACTTTCCTTTGGGGGTGTGGGTGTTGATTTTATGATTTTTTTTAATGGGGCATCTTGTTCAATGCGACATTTCACCATGCTTGAACTATGGAGCCTTGTTTTTGTAATGTCGCATGGCTCATCACCAAAAAACATTATTAAGTTTTTCAAGTTATTTTTTCACCTTGCGAGCAAGATCCCTCAAATTCCTTTTTGATTTCATCTCCTTCTCTTTTATCTTGGGTTTGAGTTTCAACTTTGGACCTTTCAGAGCCTTCCATTTGAGTCTTCTTCAACTTCATTTGTATGCACACTTGGTAACTTGGCAACTAAAGTTAATTACCAGACTAAATCCCATGGTGCCATTCAAGATGCCTTTTCTTCCATCACAAGAAACAAGGTTTCATATTTTGTGTGAACATATTCACATCCTTTTATCACCTTCCCTTTAATTTTTTTGTTAGAGGTTGACACCATGATATTGGTTGATGGCATCCACACCTTGGTTGATGTTGTCATTGTCGATCTCACCCAAGTAGATTTGCTTGTGTGGGTTGTTTCATCTTGTGGGGTGGCCGCAATGGTGGCAACTCAAGCAATGAAAAACTATACCATGATTGACACTCAATAAATGCATTTCCCCCCCTTGTTGTTGAGGCTTTTGGTTGTTACATCAATAAGAAAATGATTTTTTGCATTTAAGTGTTAACATGGCATGATTAGCAAAGGGTTTTAGTGGCCCTCCTTTAATTATTTTGCATGTTTAATATAAGCAGAGGTTGTCAATAGCTTTGCAAAGAGCTTGGGCTACCTATATTTTGAAATGTGACATCATTGTAGGTGAAAGCTTTTTTGGGCTTAGTGTTTTTTTAGGTTTCCCATTCCTTTCTCTTTTTTATATCCTTCTTACAATTAGTGGGGGCTTCGGAACATGATTTATTTTGATGCCCCCTTATTTGTGACCCACTTTAAGTTTTGCTCTTTTGGATTGGACTTGGGTCCTCTCCCTTAGTTCCCTCTTTTCCCCTTGCCAGTTGCTTTGTTTAATGGAGTTCGCGAGGGTTTCATCATCAAATACCTAACAAAGCAATACTTGCAAAACAATAACAAAGCAAAGTGAAAACAAAAGTGGGGCCCAAGTCTAAAGCCTTTGAACTTTTATTCGAGGTGGCACAGCCGCCCTCAATGAGACAGGTTGGTTGCCTTGACTCGTAGTAGCACTAAATCCTAACCCCAATTAGCCTATACCAGAAATTTACAACCTAAAGTCTACCTAGCCTGTACCATAGCCTTCAGAACCAAAATTAGAGTTTACTTTTAAAAACTTAACCTGAGTTCAAGATTAGAATGACTCTAACTAAGGTAAGGGGATTCTCAAACCACTGTTTCCCTCTTGACACTGGCTTGAAACTGGACCAGTTCTGTTTGGGATTTCAATACACCCTGCCAATACTGGTAGCAACCTTGACAATGTTATAACATCAAACTTTCATGTGTCCAAACACGGCTCCATTAACCATTTTGTAATGTACGGTGGACATCACATTTCAGTACATTTGCAAGAAAGGAATATATTGAGGTACGCAACAATGGAGTTAAAAGGTAACAGGTGACCTATTCTCTGTGCATTGAGTCAGATGGTGGCTGCATGGATAGTTGCAAATGCATGTATTCAATGTCTAACAACAAGGGATAGTTAGCATGAAAGAGCTGGTGTCCTTCACCTTGGGGGCTGTTGTCTCCTTGTCAGCTTTTAACTGAAACAGATTTGAATTGGCCAAGCAACTTCAAATTATCTATATCATTGTGAGAGAAATGGGACATATCATTGTCCTTCCCCTTAATCCTACACACCTATTCAGCTGTTGCCACACACTATTGGTTCCCTGTCCTTTCACAACAGCACTTACCTGCTTGTCAATAATATAGTAATCTTGAGTGTAAGGTGTGCAACAGCAAGGTTTTGATGTGCAATGATAGAGTGCAGTAATTTGGTTTTTCCATGCAATGAAGTTTGCTGATGAAGTGAGAGATCATGGGGAAAATGGAAAATGGGGAACTCAAATTATCTTGATTAGCCATAGGCCACAGATTTTCATTAGATATCATGTTTACACATTCTGAAAATTGGGTTTTGTGGCCATCATAATGTGGGTCCCCTATACAAAATTTGAATAATAAATAATTTTTTATCAGGAAAAGATTCTAAAAAGCATTCTTAAATGTGCAATAATAGGGGACTGAGCTACCGTAACTGAACAATCTGGGGACTTGTGGCAACTTGTACACACTATACACTGCCAAGTTCAGATCATGGCTGTATATTTTAATCCAGATCAAATATGGGCTAGGTGGCATCTTTGCATCCCACCATTTGAACTCTACTCTGCTAACTTCTAGAGTTTGGAGTTTGGAGTATGGAAACCAGTAACCAGCCCTTGAAGCTAACCACATACCTTGATTTTTAACCTTGAAAATCTGTCGGGGTGAATAGGTATGATGACATGGAACATATAAATGCAAATACTTGGGCTTTTTTCAGATTGATGTACAGCCCAGAAGTTTAACTCTTTGGGGACATGGGGACAAAATATGTCTTTCTAACCCTGTCTGTATACAGGACAAGGACTATAGTATAATTAGTGTAGAAAATATACACAAATTCCCATAGTATGTGGAATAAACTTGTGCCTATCTGGCCATTCAGATTGTTAGAATGGGAGCCTTGAATTGCTTTGAGTAGTTCTTGTGGGTAAACTGGCAGTTATATTGTAATATCCTCATAGGCTTGAGCCTAGGCGTGAGAAAAAAGCCTAGGTGGCCAATCAGATTGTTAGAATGGGAGCATTGAATTGCTGAAGGGTTGCCTTATTTGAAATAATACTTAAATGTTCAAGAGTTACCTTTTGTATGTGGCCTATGCAAAAAGACATGCAAAGTGCAAGGAGTTCTTAACATGAATTTGTAGCTTTTAACACATGCTTCTTTAATTTTAATGAGGGGTGCACAAAACCTTACAAATTATGGACTAGGTAACTAACTGGTGAGGGCTGCCGGGGTTGCTGAATGTAGTTGAGCTCCAGACGTGGTGAGACTAAGTTTGGTAACCCGGCAGCTAGATCTGTTTAGTGGACATAACCGGTCATGAAGGGGTGGCGAGCACACAATCAACCCCCCCCCCTCACCAGGCACAGCTCATGACATTTGGCCAGTCACGTGCTCCTGCCAATGTAGACATGAGTTTATCACCTCAACCAATCAGGCAGTATGGCACAATCAGGTTATGAGTTATAACCTGCGTCCAACCAACCAATAAGCGTGTGACACACCCCTCCATACTCGTAGACAGGGTTTTGGCACATTACTTGTGCTTTGTGCTCTTCGTTTCTTCTGTGTATTGCCATGCCTTCCTGGGTGGTTACAGAATATCCTTGAACAACTAATGTGTTTGAACAAAGCAGGATTCAGATATACTACTTACATAGCATTTTGAAATCCACCAGTGTGGTAAGGAAATCATTTCCAAAGTTTAGGCTTCTTAAAGACATTTGTGTTTGTAGTTTGAAGCATTCCAAACTTGGACTTCTCAATGCTGTTAAAATTTTATTAGATACGTGATTGGGAAAACCTAACCACAGTAAGTACACAAGATGTAGTAAGAGGACCAGAATATGAAATGGCCCAAGATATATTGCAGCTAAGGAATACTGGGACTGCTGTCTGCAAAGCTTATCCTCACTGGACTCCTGCATCCAGAACTTTTCCTCCCCAAAGCTGAGAGGAACTGTGGCCCACCACTTTGGAGGCCAGTTTAATCTCTCAATATCAACCTTTTATGTTGCCCTGGTGTCCAGCAGTCAATTTCCAATTTCTGGGAGAGAGTATGGTGTGGCCTTTTACTATGAGACCCCTCTGATCCAGACACCTATGACATCCAGATGATTATTAATAAAAAGGAACCCCTGACCCACCACTTTTGGAAGCTGTTCTTTTGCATCAAAACTTTCAAAATTTTCCCAGCTGCATGTCAAAGCATCAGACTGGCAATCCAGCATTCGAATATCAGTTTCTTGAACGGAGTCCAGTGTGGGCCCTGTAGAACTGTGATGGGTTCTTCCGGGGAAATTTTATATTAAAACTTAAACCTGACTTACCAGCCTTGGAATATCATACTATACAGTATAGCTCATGTAAGGAGCTGCAAACAAAATTCAGGAGTTTTCCTGGTCAGGAATGAACTCATTTGAACACTGATTATAAAGTAACATGCTTTTCAGCAACATTTTGGTCAAGTTCAACCCAAGTCACAAAGTTTGAATCATTTGTTGCCATCAGCCAAAGACTGGCCACAGCCAGAAAGACTTCAGATTTGGCAGGTGGGGTTATACTGAAGTGAAAAATACTTGTAGTCAGCCACAGAAAGCTTACTCACCTTCACACTTTGAAGCCATAGCCTAGTACACCTTAGGACATCTCCACCCACACCCCCTACTTCTGCCTTTATCAGTGTTTATCACACTAAGGCAAGTTAACTACTCTTTGTATAATTTACGAAACATGTGGGATAGAGGCAGAATTTTGTTTCATACATTGTGAAAGCACATGATATTAAAGGAATACTCTATTAAAATTATGAATATTCAAAATATATATTTAAAGTATTTTCATAATCAAATTCAAAGCATGATATTTAAATTTTTGAATAAATTATAAATTATACTGTTTTTTCAATAAGTTGCAACTTGTATTGTTTGTTTTTCAAGTCATTTGAAAAAAAATGGAACTGACTTCCTTCCCCCTGCTTCTCACATCTGACAAAGACTCTTAATTATTTTCTAATCCTCACCCCATAAACATGAAAAATTGAACAGTGCCTTAAGTGAAAGACTATTTTTAAAATGCCACCAAATTGGCTGATCATTATGATTGGCCAATCAAAAGCAATCATTTTCTTTCACTGTCCTTATGAAAGTCACTGTATATTATCTGACCAGTGCAAATATCCATGTCCACACTGGTGGGATGGCATGCAATATGTACCAGTGTTGGGCAGTTCTTAGAATGAGGGACAGATACCCACTGGTTATCAACCCAGGTATATATTCACTTGCCCTTTGGTTCTCAAGATTTTCAAATAAATGGTCTTGGCATATAACGGTCATTCTGAAATTTTTCAAAAAGCCAGAAAACCAGTCAAAGAACCATGCGTCAGTTGAGGGTTTTGAAATAACTGGAACTGGCGGTTCTTTGATTCTGAATTTTTTTCCAAACAAGCAGAACCGACAGTTCTTTAAAAGTTGCAAGAACTGTCCAACACTGGTATGCACAAGTAGAGCTCTTAGACAAGTTTCAATTAGCAACTTTTCAAACTACCAAATGAGGGTGTTTAGAACTGTAGCCCAAATCAGGCAGCTGGTTAGCAAAAAGACTTCACAGTTTTGGTCCAAGTCCACTTCAAAAGTCTGGGTTTTCTCCATTGTCAGTATTGTAGAGAGAGAGAGAGATTGACACTGTATAGTTCTACAGTTTTTCTGAATCTTTTTTGACTTATGTAGTTACATACATATATAAATATATATAATTGCATGTACTTGCTTGAGTTATAAAAGTCTGGACTTGGTTGCGTGCTGGACTTACATGATCTTAGTATTAAGATCATGTAAGTCCAGCACTTTGACCCACAAAACAATATTAAAGGGGGAAAAGAAAACTTGCCCCTCCAGGAGACACAACAGACAAAAGTGTCTGACTTGATAAGAATCAAGAGCATCCACTGAGAGCAACCCAGTTAAGTATGCGCTGTCTACATTGGCCACATTCCTTCCAGATGTATTAAGGTGGTGTGTTCCATGGCAATGTCAGGCAGGTTCTAGTGAGAGGAAGATCTGGGGACCTGAGCCTTGTTTGAACTGGGTTAAAGAAAGCCCCGGACATCAGATCTCAGCATATTAAAACCGAATTCCAATGTCTGCCTGCACACCCCTGATTCATTGCCAGTAACTGTCGGCTTCATTTGAAGCTGCTATCCAGAGCACCCATGGAAGAAGATTGATCGAGTTATAAATGCCACATATGTTATGGCTCACTTGGGACCAATCTCAAGAGAAGTCATCATGCAGACTTGAATAGACAAAACAGGGCACCTCTCTGAAACTTTCTGAAATAATTCCCAGTTTCAATCAATAAAAAAGCAATTGGCTGAAGGACCTTCACTTGAGCCCTGGCAGCAGACGTTGTCTTGGGCAGCCTTCTCAAAATCTGAAGCTCCTGATCTGCAAACTAGCCAGCAGAAACCTGCACCCTAGTACACTACAGCTTGGTTTCAATAGCATAATAATAAGGCTTTTCTTATGCCCTGCTTTTACCAAAGTCTGGAGTAATGTGACTCATGATCAGCTTACCCCCCTAGTCTTCTGCAAACAGAGGTCATACAGCTTGACAGACTGGTCTAGAGAACAGTTTGATAAACTTTGGAATCTTATGCAACATTTACCCAATGGGATGGATGCCAAGCTCTGTGTGTGTGCGCCCACCACCAGCTGAAGAAGTTTGGACCCATCTGAGGCAATATATTGGGAATTAAGTCCAATCCAGCAGCTACTACATTCATGAGTTGAACTCCCATACGGTCTTATACCCCTCCACCAAACGTTTTTGCAACTAGGAATCATGTCACATGACTATCACCTACAGGTGGGGCTTGCAAGAGCAGTTGGAAACTCCAGCCGGGCCTCCAAGCTTAAACCATTCATTACTTTAACAGTCAGCAAGAGTAGTAGTTGCATGTCCAGCCTGACTATTAAATGAATCCTGCTAGCAATAACTTCTTCAAAAAAGAGTGAACTGAGAATTCTACATTCGTCCCTGGTAATAGTTCTGTTATTGTTGACACTACACCAGTTGAACTTTCCCTTCTTTTCTGAAAAAGAAATATTAGAATGATATCAGAATTTAATAGCACCCAGAAATTAGACTCTGGATTAATTATCACTACAATATGGGTGAGCTTCTCGAAACCACTGAATTTTCTTTTTTCTCTTTTTTCTGGAAATGGCTTTCAAGTTTTCTGCTCTAAAAGTCTAGAATTTAGTCTCCTTTAGAGGAAACAAGGGCAAGGAAATTAGGGAAGAAAAACTTTAACACTACCAGAGAATGTGGTTTTTCCCACACAAAAAACTGAGGCTCATGACAGACGTGTGAGGTAAACTTTGTCGTTTCATCCATTACAATGTGCTTGATATATATAGTGACATATACTACATTACAATGACAGTTTGACATTAGGTAATGGCACATATTACATTTCTGCCAAATTGTGATTTTAATGTAATTTATCCCACAATAAATATCATGTATTGTACATTGTAATGGATGAAACCACAAGGTTTACCTCACAGGTTTAATGAGCAGTGGCATTTTTGGTGAGAAAATCCACATTCGCTTGTGTTTCTTTTTGTTCTGGATCGCAGTTCAATCATGGCAATGGAAATTACTATGGCTCAAATACCCACTGCAGGTGCTACACAACACCTTAATCAAGCTAGCTAGCAAGCAAGCTATGGGAGCGTCCGTATAATTTGAAGACTCTGAAAGACAGCCGAAGTTTGTGGTATGAAAATATTATGCAGTAATTATGCATTATACTGATTCTTCACAAGTACTAAAATTTACGTATTCAATTTTAGTGAAGCAGCTGTAATTAGGCTGCAGCCTCCAGCCTAAACAATTACAAATATTTATACAAATGTGGGATTTGTAAATCAATCCAGCAGCTTGTGACATGCAGAAAAGCAAGCAAATTGCATTCACGATTGAATGAATGACCCGGCACCACCTCCGCTTGGTGGGATGCAGTCAGCGCGAATCGCTGCTCCAGTGATCTGCACTTCTGTCGCGCCATGGAGCAGGTCTACGTGGGTGTTGCAACACTAGCTTGTGGAAACTCCTCCCTCCCGGCCTGTAGTAGCTGCAGTACTATAGATTCGATAAGCGCCGCAGGCAGGCAGGCAGGCATGCAGGCAGCAGGCGGGGCCAAACATGTGTACTTGCAAAGTTGGTACATTGAATTCCGAGTCGCTGCAGCTTCCAACGACACAGTCCAAAACTATATATATATATATTCTTTTCCACACATTCTTACAGTCCCAATTTCTGCATATTCCTGTAGAAGCTTTTGCTCCTCGCATCTGGCAGTAATGTGCAGAGCTGCAGCTTAACATAAGTCAGATTCGTATAAATCATACGGAACAAGGGTCAGGGACTTCACGTTCCGGGTAACTATCTAGCGAGTAGTTCGTATAAGTTGAACGCTTATAATGGGTGTGGCTGCAGCTTCAGTAAAATTCTTGAGAGACGATTAATGCACAGACATCATGATCTCATTCATTTGTTCAACTTCTACGAGCAAGATTTCTATGGTAACAAACTTCTACAACTGTCTATCGTCGACAGTAGTTCGCTAAATGTGCTGCACAATTATAGTGGGTCACTGCTAGCTGCTTGTATTGACGACCTGCATGCTAGCTATTCGTAGCAACCAGCTGCAGCTGATTTCATTGCGTAAAGACCAATAGACCTGCTGCTGTATGTACATAAAAAGCAATCTGGCAGTACTTGCACCTACACTAAGAGTTCATCATTGAGTTTTGCTGTAGATTTGAAAATCATCGTTCTGAAACTTCGATTCAACGATGTTCACAAGGATTCCAACTTCGTACAACTCCTGTGTGCAATGTGGGAAAGCTCTCAGTTATCCCTCTTAGAAATCCCTCTTCGAATCAATGGCAAAGGGAAAAATTCATTTGTTTCCCCCAAGAATAGGTGCTTTCCAAGGTCAGGGAAAATTTACCAACTTCCCCTTTAACATTGGATCACAGTACCCTTCTGGATGGCAGAATTGAACTTTCCTTGTAAGGCTGGCTCCCTGGGAAGGAATGTTGCAAAACTCCCTGTGTTGCACAATTCCCTGTTACTTACTTGCATTTTTAGTCTATCCTGTGAGGTAAAAGTTAAGACAATTTTCCCACAAAAATAGATTCATCCAAGAGCTCCTCGTGAAATAGTTATTGCACGAAACATTTAGTCAAAAGATGTAAGTAGTTGTGGAGTCCTGCAAGCGGGGTGCAGTTGTCCTTGACTGTCGTCCGGCCGACTGATCAGGCTACTAGTTAGCTGCCTTCATTCTCTGATCTTCGTCCTTCCTTGTCTACAGGCCGCTATGATCTAGTATACTACTCTCACGAGTCCGCCGGGGCTAGAGAGCCTTGGCGCTTCTAGTAAGTACTTACACAAATTTAAAAAGTATAATCTTCGTGCAGGGATTGAATCAGCTTTGGATCCGAATGTCGTTTCTAAAACTGCAGCTAGCGTCAAGAAGCTATGTCACCGCGCGCGGGGTGTGCGCCTGGCTAATATTGCGGGAGTAATTTTGATGTCAAAGAGAAAGAGGTCCCACCATAGCTGCTAACGGCTGCTGCTACTGCTGCGCACAACTTCTGAATTCTTTACTGATCAGGAGGTCAGCGCCGGCCCCCGTTGGCTCTTGTGGCGCAATATTTCCACAAACCCACCAAGTCAAACGCCTGTACACCATGAGCTTCACGCCAAGCCGACGCCTCCTGCTGCTGCCTATAATGTCGACACTACTGCTGCAGGTTCCCTGATCCCAGGTAGAGCGCTTCAGCTGCTGGCATATAAACCTCTTGGTTTTTGTCTCAACTAGTCTATCTAACTTATCTTCATTCTTCAAAATCGTCTCCCCAAGAAGAGGTGGTGAAATCTGGCTCTTGAAGTCTTTGTGGTCTAGACTCGTCGAAGAAATTCTAACTCTCCCGTTTGTTTTCCAATTGTAGCTCACTTGTCCAGAAGATGGTTCTCGTACAGATCACAACAGATCATACTATCTGATATTCAACTGTCTCGACGTTCTCCTTAGTCCGTCCCTGCTGACCAGGTTGTAGAACTCATTCACCCGCGCAGTTCTGATCAGAAGAAGCCTCAGGAAGAATCATCGCTACTGCAGTGTTTTCCCGACCCGCGGGACCAGATTTCTGCCGATGGGTTTGATCACATCTAGAACTATATTACTTGCCATTTTTGTATGCTCCCTGCTAATGTTTTCTGCTGATTCTAGGAACATACGAGTACTGCAGTCTGAATCAGCAGATGTGTCAGCTGCCGCGTTTCCTGCATCTTCCACAGTGCACACGAGTACTAGTGTTTCTGAGCGACATCAGGGTCTTGAGCTTGAAACCAAGTTGAAAATCCAAAGCTTTCCACACCGCTCCACGGCGAACAGCTCCAGTCAGGATAGTAGATATAATCAGCCTACACCTTCAGGTCCTAGCCGTGGTCACAACAGCGTGCCGACCCCTTAAATGCTCAACTGCACGTCGCGACGCCGTATTCGCGAATGAATCACATATTGATATTTGTTCCGCCGTTGAAGAACTTGCAATTAGGATTCCAAGCCTATGAGACCTAGTGCACTATTCTGGCCAGCCACAGTGATGGAATATAGTTCAGTTAGCAGATTCTTGCATTTTGTGCCTATGATCATGCTGCATTGATCCTTCCCATGAAAGAGCTGGGTGGAGATCAGCTGCCAAGCTAGTTCTTATCAGTTTCATAATGAAGGGAGCTGGTAACAGCAGCTGCGTTGTCCTTGAAGATGTAGCAGACCTTCTCTTGACCCGTAGCTGCTGATCAAGCCAGGAAAGCGATTTTCAAAAGCAAGAAGGGAGCTTGAAGTTGATTCCAGATCGCCCTGCTAGCTAGCTGCAATACTAGGCCTGTTTAGGTATAACTGTCGACAACAGTCTCTTTCTGCACCAGCAACCCGAGCAAACTAGCCACAGTAGGAGCGTGGACGGCAAAGCTAGCTGACCGTTTGTGCACGAGAGTTCAAGTAAAAGTTCATTCCTTTCATTAGTGCGGAGCTGTACTCTAGAATACTAAATCTGAGTGTGCTGCTGATTTGGAGGAGTTCACAATGATAATATTTCCGAGGGGTGGCGACAGAGGCCGGATCTGCTGCATCCAGGCTCAGTTACTGGCCATGAGTACTTGTGCCTGCGCGCGTGCGACTGCCGGACTTCCAGCATGAGAAACTGGAGGGACACTTACTTCAAGGCCGTGAATCGACCTAGCTGCAGCCTGTTTACACGTCTGAAGATTGTATGACAATCTCAACATGCAGAAGATTGCTTAATGTTCCTTCCTGCTTGAATCAAAATGTCGATCCAGGCTATTTATGTACAATGCTAGCCATTTATATCATGATCTAAACTGAGATCTGCCTCATTCCGTTCAAGGTCTCGACTCTCACCTCAGTATACACATCGTCGTAGATTGAAGCTGTAATATATATATATATATATTCTTGGGTCCTTTATGTGCAATCCTGTCACGTAGGTTTATCTTTCAATGCAGAATAACAGATTCATGTGTTCATTCACATTCTTATCAACTTTGCAGGCTGTTGAAGTTTCTAATTTCTGAGTAGTTCAGGAAGTCTGAGGATCCTGCATCTGCACAATTCATGAAAGCATGAACATTTGCTGCAGATCTGATCATAGGAGTAAAACTTTAAAGCCGGTGTCGCGGACCGTTGTAATGATATGAGAGCTCAATATTTTCAGATGATAATGCGAAGGTCGTCGTCGTCGTCATCCCCTTCACACTTAATCGAGTTCATCTTAACCTTCATTTCTCTTGCACCAGTTCAAATATCCTTCCAGTCGAGTTGTTGAAATTAAAGCTAAGACGCTGAGAAGACTATGATCATCAGCTGGCAATTGTTGAGAAGTTTGTTCGATTGCTGGTTAAACCAACTAAGGATTTGGACATCACGGCGCAGGGCTAGCTGATCTTCATGACAGGCTATACTAATGATTTGCTAGTACTCTAGTAGCTAGTGGATAGCAAAATCGAACTAGAGAATGTTCGAGCTAGCCAGCTTGGATAATTTCTTGAAGGGTTCTTCAAGGACCTACACAGCAGCAACTTGCGTTCATCAGAGCTGCGCGTGTCATTAAATCAAGTATTCTCTTTGTGAGTCCTGTGTGGAGCGGTAGGTCTATGTCCTAGCTCGCCGGCCCACTCGCGGAAAACTCCGTTTTAGAAAACATCCTGACAGCTGCAGCAGTAATTAGTTTCTGGCAAGATCCTCCAACACCCAAGCCTCTTCGCACGAGAGCTTTCTGCCTCAGAAGTCGACCTTGAACTATCACCAAATAAAATTAATTCTGGCAAGCTTTTCGAGTACCCAAGCCAGGTGGTCTTGGCAGATTTTTCTGGCTCAGAAAACCATATTCACATAGCCGGGGAAGCAAAGCAATCTTGGCCTTCCCAGGGCAACTCATCCAGAGCTAGGCGACATGTCCTTGGAGCGAGCAGAATACGCTGAAAGGCCGTCATTGCAGAGTATAAGAAGCAGTGTTGGGCGAATATGTCCATTTCAACATACTTTAGACGAGGGGGTGGAGGGTCCAATTTCCTAGGAACCAATTTGGACTGATTTGAAGCAAATTGAATCCTTGAGTTGGACTATACCTTAGCAACTTTGACACTTGTCTGTTAAACAAATTTCAGAATTTTCATTTCCACAAATAAAATATTATTCTTTGAAGATTCAATAATTTCCTTCACAATTTTTTCTTTGAATTTCTTTTGGGGG
>Ga0209208_10008852_pt1 | contig 13337 bp, 7 predicted proteins | sample S1TSphfallax_3_FD_187694 | JGI IMG/M metagenome (GOLD analysis project Ga0209208, IMG submission 187694) | Host-associated microbial communities from peat moss isolated from Minnesota, USA - S1T2_Fd - Sphagnum fallax MG (SPAdes) (version 2) | ecosystem: Host-associated > Plants > Peat moss >...
GTTTGTTTGTTTTGTTTGTCATGTGGAGATTTCCCCAAACCAAGGTGCCTATAGCCCGACTCTTGGTACAATTGGAAGACCCTTCATGAGTGGAGGTGCAATGAGTTGATTTCATAATGTTTCAACCTATATAGTGAAAAAAGTTATTGAAAATTGAAAAAAAATTCATTTAAATCAAAACAAAAGATTATAAGAGAATTTGGGCCACAATCTTGGTATTCTTGGATTTAATGAAGACGATTTGAAAACTTTTAGACCTAAGGTTTGGGAAATATTGAAGTTTGGGTGGTTTTTGTCATTGAAAATTCAATTAAATTACCCAAAAAAAAGAAGAAGGTTTTGGAAGAAAAATATAGTTGGGTAACTGGTTCTAACTTGGGCTAAGGGCACATGCTACTAAACTAAACTATAATGTTTGAAATAGTGAGTGAGGTAGCTAGCCCTCTCATGGAAACAAACTGGAAGCAAGCAAGGTGATATAATACTTCATAAATCAGCTTGTGAAGGAGGAGAGGGATATTGTCCATATAGACAAGATGGGTGGCCATGATTTCTTGAGAGTTTAGGTTTAGGGTTTAAAGGGTTTTATTTCATGGCAATATCACTCAATGGCTCTAGAGAGTCAAGAGCTAGCCTTTGCCTTTGCCTTTGCCCCTTTATGGCAAAGTTCAAACAACCAAACAAGTTTCAAAATAGGAAATATTCATTGAACATTCCTCAAAATATGGGACCAAATCAAAATGCTAGTAAGTAGCCTAGTCTCTCTAGAGAGAGCCAACAAATCACCTAACTCTTCTTCTTCCTTCACTCTCCATTATTACACTTCTCTTATATGACCAATTTTAGGGTTTAGTGTTTAGCCTACATGGGTTAGGAAATGTCATACTTGGTCCTGAAACCTAAAAAGGCTTTGAGTCTTTGGTTGGGGGGGCCCAGGGTTTTTGTTTTTTTGTTTTTTTTCAATTTTGTGATGTAGCTGAAGTAATGACGATGAATGATCCATAAGATGATTTAGCCGCATTTGGAATGATCCATAAGATGATTTAGCCACATTTGGAATGATCCATAAAATGATTTAGCCACATTTGGAATGATCCATAAGATGATTTAGCCACATTTGGAATGATCCATAAGATGATTTTAGCCACATTTGGAATGATCCATAAAATGATTTAGCCACATTTGGAATGATCCATAAGATGATTTTAGCCACATTTGGAATGATCCATAAAATGATTTAGCCACATTGGGTTACAGACTAGATATGAAAATAGAAAAAAACAACACAATTATCTTCTATATTCTTGGCTACCTACTGCAACTTATCATTAAAAAAAAACACTGACAATTTGGAATTTTATTTTATTTTATTTTTTCCAAAATCTGGCAAATTTGGGCTATTTTTTTTCCCATGAAAAATCCTTTGTATAGGGTCGAAATCATATTTTTTTCAAGCCAAAAATTTGTCAAAATTTGGTCTTAAATTTAATAAAAAAAAAACCACTGATTTGGGCCCTCACCAAAACTTACAAAAAGGTGTACATTTAAAGGTACACCGAGGTACAAGTTTGCAGGGGTGAGGTGGGAGGGGTGAGGGGGTGGTTTAGCGTCCTGGCAGGTACACCACCACCCCCATGTGGCCAGGATTTTTGGATTCATGTATAGGGTTTTTTAGGGTTTAGGGTTTAGGGTTTAAAAAGGGTTTTGGACTCTAAAAAATGAAGTACAATAAGTGTTAGGGTAAGAAGCCCCAAGGTGATCTTATGCCCACTATGCAAAAATTAAAAAAAAAGTTGAATTTTATATTTATAATTAGGCATAAAATCCCCCCCACCCCCTTCCCCTTTTAAGGAGAAATATTCATGTTGGGTAGTTGATCAGTTAGAGTTGTCGGTTCTCGTTAGCCTACCATGAAACTGGATTTGCAGAGAACCGGAACCGGAGGGTGTCTTGATAGAAGGAGGGAGGGAAGGAAGGAAAGAACCGGCCGACACTGGAACCCACCTAATTTGACCGTAGTTCCACAGCTCCCAATGCTAGTCAGTTGAGTGAGTGGGCACTGCAGTGGCGGACTGTGCGCGCGCGCTACTGCACTCGCACTCTCACTGGACCTCTGCATGGACTTTCAGCCTTGCCATCGCACGAAGAACTTGTTGCCCACTCGGCGGCACATCATCCTCATCTCCATCTCTCTTCTCTCTCTCTCTCTCTCTACCTCTCTTCCCCTTTCCCTTTCTTCCCCTTCTCTACTTCTTTTTTCTTTCTAAGAGAAGAAAAGGTCTTGTCTTGACCTTTTCTTCTTCTCCTCCTTCTCCTCCTCTTCCTTTTCATCATTCAGCTTTTGGATCTCCGATTGCTGTTGTCTCCTCCAGTACCCCCTGCCCCCCCCTGTGTGTGCGGTTTTTGTTGTTTGCGTGGGGGGTTGCTTGCTTCCGACATTGCAGATATTATATCAGTTACATTTCTAATTTGTCGCAAAAATACGGTTTTTTGTTTTTGCTTGGGTTTAATAAAATCTACTCCTTTTTTTTTTTCTGTTTTCTAAGCTTCATCATGGCATGTCTCTAGGTATAGACTTTGGGGTTTGGCAGATGATGGTCCAGCACCTCCTTTTTTTTTTGGGCGAGAGATCTTAGAAAATCATGATGTGCTATAACATTGTGTGCTAACCCACTCCCCTCCAGTTTTATATGGTGTTTTTTTTTTTCTCTCTCCCGAGAGGAAAAAAAGAGACTTCTTGATGTCGAAGTACTAGATTCAGCAGGAGCTTTTGTAGTAAGTACCTAGTAGTAGTAGTAGTAGTAGTAGTGTCTGTACTTCTAATCCCCCAATGAAACATTGGCAGAGATCTGAAGAGATTAGAATTCTTTCTGGAAGAAAAAATCTTCCTCTGTTCGGCGTTCGCAGATCCTTCTTTGTCACTAGAGAATATTATTGGAGATGGATTCCAAATGTGGCCGTCACTCAGAAGGTTTTTTAGCGGCATTCTTATTGTTGTTGTTGTTGTTGTGGGTGCTCTGCATCATGAGTTTCGTGACGAGCGTTGCAGAGGCTCAAGTGCTGCAATTGAAGCACGGCTTTGCGGAGCTACCAGGTTCCAGTTTGAGGCAAGAGGGAAAAGGGATGACTGCGGAGCACTTTGGTAGACTCCGCTCTCACGACGAGATGCGCAGGAGACGCATGCTCTTGGCAGTCGTGGGCTTCCCTCTGGCAGGCGATGGCGATCCCACCAGCGTTGGGTAGGTACCTACCTACCTATCTACCTACCTACCTTCCTTCCTACCCTTCCGTTGGTTCCAGGGTGCTACTGCAACCTTCTATTGTACCTACTACTACTACCTACCCGTCTATGGACCTACCTACTCATTCTACCTACCCACCACCCAAGTTCTCCAACAGATTAGGGTTGGGGTTGCTGTAACCTTCTATTGTACCTACTACTACCTACCCTTCTATGTACCTACCTACTCTTTCTATCTACCCACCACCCGAGTTCTCCAATAGAGGAAGGGTTGGGGTGCAGGAGCAAGTATGTGCTGTTTTGTAATTCATTTGATTTCTTGCATTTTGTTAGGTCATTTGTTGGTTTTGTGGTTCTTCAAAACTTCGTTGTGTGCATTTTGTGGTTTCATGACATTAGTTTTGAGCACTACAGGAATTCATGACTGGCTCTCAGGGCTTTTGTTTTATGCAAATTGGAGTCTGGACTAAACAATTATATGTACCCACCAGCTTTATTTATTTTAGAGTGTTATAATTAGGATTCACAAGTGGCTCATGGGTGGGTTTGTTTTGTTGTGTGTGTGGTTTTTTCTTTTGTTTTGGGGTGTGAAGATTATATTATACACAGGTTGGTTTAGGGACTCCGGTGCAACTTTACTATGTACAGGTTGATACAGGCAGTGATATAATGTGGGTCGATTGTACGCCCTGTTACAATTGCCCATTGAAAACCAGCCTCCCGGTAAATCCATCTACTTAGCTAGGCTTTTGCTTTTGGCACCATGTGTGAAATTGTTAACCCACATATTGCATTAGGATGTCAAGAATTGGGGTTTAGGGTTTGGGGCAGGGTGGAGATTAATGAGGGTGCAGCTCTTGCTGATGGTGGGTTTGTGTGTGTAGATTCCTCTTACAGTCTATGATCCATCACACTCATCAACAGCCAATGTTGTACCTTGTAGCAGTCAGAGTTGTTCTTTGGCAACGGAAATGTTCTCATCAACAAACTGTCATGGAGGAGTAACAGAGTGCTTATACCAGTCCATATATGGGGATGGGAGTACAATAGAGGGTTATTTTGTTGAAGATCTATTTACATATGACCAACTTGTTGGCAACACATCCACCCCGAGGAATGGCTCTGCTTCAGTTGTCTTTGGGTACTGAACTTCTCCGCATATGTTCAATATCGGTTCGCCAGTTTGGGTTTGGTTTGTTGCCAAAAGAAAATATATCTATGTTCCAGAAGATTTACTGTCAAAGAACATGGTTGAGCAGCATGTCTTGATCCACATGGAATAGTCAAAACAGTTCCACACAAGGTTTAGCACTCAAAGAAGGAACAGAGCACTAAGAAGCCAGAGGGGGTAAATTTAAGAAGTTTTGATACACAGATTGAATTGGGGAAAGGGGCGGTGGCACAGGTGCAATTTCAACCAATCTGGTGTGTTGAGCTCAACACCAAGAGCTGTAGATGGACTGATTGGATTTGGCCAGGCATCAATCTCTGTTCTGTCACAACTTGCAAGCAAAGGAATAGCGCCCAATGTCTTTGCACACTGTCTAGAAGGGGAAGACAAAGGTGGAGGTATACTTGTAATTGGTGAAATTGATGAACCGGATTTGATATACACACCAATTATCCAACGACAGTAAGTGCATGCACACATTCCATTTTGTTGTCTGTGATGACCCATATGTGTAGTATGTTGGTCACATCTCTGATGGCTTAGAGGCTCTTGTCAGATATGGCTTATTCAACACAAATACCTTACCTACAATTGATGTAAGCTAGAAATCATAATAGTTATGTTGTTGTGATGCCTCTCTGATTTTTTTCTAACCATGAAGTCCTCACCCCCCCCCTTTTTTTTCCTTACAAAATGTGTGCAGACAACATTACAATGTACAGCTGTTAAATATTGCAGTTAACGGAATGAATATCACTAGCCCATCGGTGTTTACACTTTCAGATAAATCGGGAGGGACTGGAGGAGGTGTTATTTTTGACAGTGGGACCACATTAGCGTATCTAGTGGACCCAGCTTACACCAACTTTGTAACAGCAGTATGTATTTATGTATTTCTGTATGTTTGTCAAACCCTTTGTTTTGTGAGGTTTTGTTCAGAAAGAAATGAAATAGAAATGGAAGCACGCATTTAAATTGTTTTTTTTTCCTCTCCAATAGCACACACTTGGGAAACCTACATAATTAGCATTAGCACATCTTTGGGTCCGCATTTGTTCTTACCTGATGTCTACAAAAATGGCAGATAACTCAAGTAGTGCCTACACCTGCTCAAGAAGTGCCAGATGGTGAGGGTGGACACCAAATTTGCTTTGTGGATACTGGCTATGAGTACATTCTAGTCCTTTTTCCTCTGTGACTTTTTTTGGCTTCCTTTTGCACCTGATATGTTGAGAGAGAGAGGCCAAGAGAGAGATATTGTAATATGGGTGGTTTCCACACTTGTGTCATCATCCTTAGATGGGTCCTCAAAATTTCGAAGGAGTTTTGCAATGTTTACAGATTTGCCGTGTAAAAGTTTCTGTTCTGAATTAGAGCATAAAAGAAGTGGGTTTATGGGGTTTAGTGAATTGAGAGTGGAGTATTTGGGCTGATTTTGAGGTTTCATTTTGAATGGGGTATTTGGCCAGTGTGAACGCCACATTTCCAGATGTGACACTCTATTTTGACGGTGGAGCAATGCAGCTCACTCCACAGAACTACCTCTTCCAACAAGAAATCACAGTAATGTTTCTTTGAGCATTCATTCATTCTGCTTGTGCTTTCTATATTTGCTCTTGGTCATGAAAGCATACTAGACTGCTTTTGTGTAGGCTAATGCCTGAGGCTGAGGGCAATACTGGAATAAGGGCCTGCTTGAGGTAGGCCCGATTCTGGTAATGCCTGTGGCCAACAGTGTTACACAATGTAAAAATAATCAATTTTTTTTGTTTTATAATTTTCCTGTGATACCCTCTGGGTGTTATCCCTGGAAAAAAACTCACACACACATTTATGCTCTGTAAGAGCACCTCCAAATACGCTACAGAATTTGTCAAGGTTTTTGTGATTGCTATATGACCAAGCAACTTAGAATCATTTGAATGTATACTTGGAGGGCTTTGAATGGGTGCATCAGGGATTGATCTTCCATAACAAGTTACCTTACTCTTGATGCTTGGATTGTCAGTGGAATACTTCAGAATGTCACTAATTTTCCAGTATTACTTTTCACCCTCTGAGTTGGCTGCAAATGACCAGAGCACCAGTGGCCAAACCATAGCAGCAGATTGTCTTGGGTGGCTGGAGAGTGTTAGCCAGCCGGGATATATATCATATACAATTTTTGGAGGTACAGATTTGTATCTCATGTCTGAGTTTTTTTATGCATTTTGATGAGATTGTGAATAGCTTTGGAAATGCCAGCAATGGTTAGGTCTAGTTTTTGAAGCTTTGCCTCACTGTCAGCTTGTTGCAGCTTGAATGAGGAATTTTTTCTTTGTTACATACATCTCTTTGAGTGCTAGCCAACATCATAACTTGCATCTTCCTGCTGCTTCTGGAAATGTGAGAATGATGTTCAGGATGATTGGTCTTACATCTTGTGAGTTACACTCATAAGGTTACAACTGCACTCATTTGTTGTCATCTTGCCTTCAAAGCATTGTGGAAGTTTTTTCTTCATTCTCATAGAGACATTGGTTTGTTGTTAATTGTCATGAGAGTTATGTCATTGATGATTTTGTTAAATAGTTTCACTTAGTGTGCGCCTGCTGAATTTGGACTGTGTGATGTTAATTGGGTGAAGATATTGTTTTAAAGGACAAGCTCGTGGTCTATGATAATGAGCAACATCAAATTGGGTGGAAGAACTATGACTGTAAGTATCTCTCTACAATCAACTGTAAATCTATTTCAATGAGAAAATGGAAAATGTTGTTGTTGCCCCTTTGTATAATTCCTCAATTTGGGTGAACAATTGCTCCATTACCCATCAGAGCATTGTAACCAATCAGCTGAACTGTTGCAGACCTGGACATCATGGATCTAGGGGTGCTCTGTGATGCATTGTAGAGCTCTTCTGTTTGTACACATTGTTTTTGTATTTTTCTTCCAAACATGAAATGAATTACTTTAAATGTGGAATTGTTGTGGTCCTGAAGTGCTTCAAGCTTTATGTTTCTTTAGGTTTGAGGCATGATGACCCAATGCTGGGTTCCACAAGCCTCATCAACAGTTGCTTGTAGGGGCCTGAGACAATTGGGTTATCAATTTTTCCTATGATGTTTGGTGAGGAAATTCTTCAATTTTCTGAGTTAAATTTATAAAAAAATTTGGATGGCTAAAATCTTACAGGTAGAAACAGCATCAAGGTGTCAACTACTCGAAATGGGTCGAGTCCATTCACAGTGAATCCAACTGGACTCTCTCCTATTGGAAGCTTTGGACAAGTGAATAATCCAAGAAGAAGCTTATACACAATCATGGCATTGGTTACCACTCTAATGCTGTGTTGGAATTTGGCTATAAGCATGTAAGTTTGAAGTCAGGGCTTACCTGCTCCTGCTGCATATATTAATTTATGGTAGTGGGGTTGGAACTTGGAACACTGATGCGGCCCCTACACTGCACACTGGGGGATATTGGGATGCTTGATGGTGGGCTTGGAATTGCTGGAAAACAACGCAAGTTGAACTTGAGAGGTGCATTGGGTAAATTATTCCTGGCCACTTTTGACTGTCCATAGTAGTAGTAGCATGGTGTATTTCCATCATCAACTTGAGCTACCAAAAAAGGGATAAATCGGTGATTGCTTTGGAAAACAATTGTCATGACGATCATGTGATGATGGACCTGTTGATTTACCCCACTACACCCACCTGCGCCCCCATGATAGCAATTTTAGTGTAATTCATTGCTATCTATCTTTGCGGGAAATTTGGCACCTGGATGGAAAATAGTGTCCTGTTGTCATGATCATGCCATGACAGGGTAGTGTGATTTGCCATGAATATGCATGGTGTTTTACCAACTCATCATGGTAGGAGCATTTGTGGGATACAGTGACTCTGTCACAACTGCATAATTTGTGAACTTCAGATTTCAATAAAGCTTTGACCAAACAGGAGAGAACAATTTTGCAAATTATGCAACTGCTGTCAAGCTTTGAGTCAAGCTTTGAGTCAATGATCAATTTAATTTATATGGGTTTGCCATTTGTTGGGTACAAGTGAAAATTCTCATGACTAAAAAAATTTCTGTCCTTGTTTCTGACATGTATGATGTGTTAATAATAACAAGCAACAGGCTGTGTGCACTGACACAAAAGTTGGTGCTACTGCCAACAGATTCTTTACCAATTTCAACACTTCTCAAAAACACGCTTGCTTGACAATATAGAAAATTGCAATTGTTATGGATGGGAAAAGATTATGGGATTAGAAGTAGAAAAAGTGCAGGGTCAATTCATAGTCCTCAAAATTGATTCATTATTTCAACAAACATGTGTCGAAATGGCGCCTGGTGCCCATGTACTTACTACATTAGTACTTTTGAACATTACCCATATTTTCCCCTCATCTTTGAAAGCTTGAATTGCATGAGACCAAACTCATATGTGAAAGTCAAGGAGCTACCTTTGTACACAGACTAGATTTTGCAATAATGACCATGAATGATCATTGATATATTTTATTTTTCTTATGGTTTTCATATGGTTTCGAATGATTGAACACTATTTATGTCAATGTCAATTGAATTGAAATTAATATACATTTCGTTGACATGAAAAGACACATGTTAATTTCTTTTTTTCGTATTCATGTTGTTGTTGGGTAGTGAAAAGGAATGAGGTAATTATAAAATGGAGGTAGTTTATTAGGAAAAAAAATGAACTAGTTAGGCTTGGAAATGAGATAGTTGTCTTTGGAATTATCTGTGAAAATATATGGGGGATGATCATACGATAGATTCCAAAAAATCACCCATATACCCAACCAGTTCTTTAAAAAATTCACCAATCTTTGCACTAACAAGGCTTGCACATACAAGACAAATGCATACACTCAATTTCGTAAACTTGCATAATGTTGAGTAATTAATTAATATTGAAGATTCCATGTAAAAAAAATTGGGGCGGGGGAGGTGGGAGGGGGGATATTCCTCAAATTCTAGGAGATTCTCTATTTTCCTTGGCCCCCAAAAAAAAATGATTCGCCCAAAAACGAGTTTTTTTGAAGATATAATTAGTGTGAAACGTAATTAGTGTGAAATTTCTCTCATCTACCATAGTTAGTTTTTGAGAGAAAAAAAAGGGGTTCTTGACTAAAAGGTTCTGCAAGTGAAGCTCTCTCATCTACCATAGTTAGTTTTTGAGACAAGAAAAAGGTGTTCTTGACTAAAGGTTCTGCAAGTGAAGCTCTCTCATCTACCATAGTTAGTTTTTGAGACAAAAAAAAGGTGTTCTTGACTAAAGGTTCTTGCAAGTGAAGCTCTCTCATCTACCATAGTTAGTTTTTGAGAGAATAAAAAGGGGGTTCTTGACTAAAGGTTCTGCAAGTGAAGCTCTCTCATCTATCTACCATAGTTAGTTTTTGAGAGAAAAGAAGGGGGTTCTTGACTAAAGGTTCTGCAAGTGAAGCTCTCTCATCTACAATAGTTAGTTTTTGAGAGAAAAAAAAAGGGGTTCTTGACTAAAGGTTCTGCAAGTGAAGCTCTCTCATCTACAATAGTTAGTTTTTGAGAGAAAAAAAAAGGGGTTCTTGACTAAAGGTTCTGCAAGTGAAGCTTTTTGAATATAAAAAAGTGTCATGTTTGGCCAAAACATGACATTCTTGCAAAGAGTGTTTTGTTTGTTTGTCAAAATCTACACACAACTTCAACTTCTGCTGGAGTAGTAAGGAAAGTAAGCCTAGTGAAACCTGGAGTTGAGCAGCTTACTTATTATTATTACCTAGCACTACTCATGAGCATCATCATCATCAGCTAGCTGCTGGCTGCTGCTAAAACAGAATATATGAGTGGAAACTTTTTTTAACTAACTTACACAATTAATTAAAGAGAGCCTGTTACAAATTCTCCTTTCCTTCTCTGCCAAGGGCAGCACACAAGCATTCAATTCCCCTTCTCTCTCTCTCTCTCTCTCTCTCTCTGTGCACCTTATTATGGATTGCTTCCATGGCCACTCAAATATCCTTTCGTGGAAGGAGAAAGACAGAGAAGTGGACTTTTGGCCATCCATCAAGAAGGAACCTAGAACCTACCTACCCCACTTGGGCTAGAGTTAACCACCAGCATCCATCATGCACCATGGAGGATGGATGGATGGATGGTGTGTGGACAGAAAACAGTTTTCATTATATTCCTGTACCATAGTTAATCACAATGGTTAGCCCACAATGGTTAGCTATTAAACTAATCATCTACCAAGTTAGTTAGCTATTTACTTATTTATCTACCTTTATTTACTTACCTACCTACTAAGAACCCACTTGTGGGGTGTTAGTAGGTAGGTAGTAAAATGAGCCCTCACTTATGTATAAACCATCTATTTGCCTATGAGTTACCTATTTTCCTACCTATCTACCTATTTTTATGAAACCTATTTCTTACATAAATGGTTACCAAGATGAAACCAAATATTAACTCAGTTGAGGTTCCATTGGATGTTTGGGCTGGTTCACTCTGGCCTGCAAAGTGTCCATCATGCAACTAACTATCTAGGATTATCAAAGATGCTTCTCCTATTAGCCTAGATTTTAAGGTAACACTTCCCCCACACACACCAAGGCTGACTTCATTTGCTCAGCTCTTCTTCCTCCATCAATGCTTCTTAAGTGACTAACAGGATCTTGAAGCTCTCTGGACTATTAGGGTTATTAGTCACTTGAGCCTAGCTACTAGCTACTAGCTACATGCTGTGCAAAGGCCATAGGCCATCTACCTACTCAAAGGAGGCCAAGACTAGGTGGATGGCCTCCCTCAACCTCAACAACTAGATAGGTGGCCATAATGTGATAGCCTCTCTCACCTTTCACAATACCAATTTCATCTTTGTGGGTGGTGGTGCATGACAAAGAGAGTAAGCCAACCATTTTTGGATGGGTTTATTGTTTGAAGGTGCAATTATTGGGCATGCGTGGAGCTACTCTTCTAACCCTCTAACAAGGTGGGCAAAATGTAGGGCCAAAGTGAACCAACACTTGCCAATGCACCCATGAAAGATGTATGGTAAGTATATTCAAAAACAATTTCCTATTGGGTTCTAGCTCCCTAGCTAACCATGATGGTTACCCAGTTGCTTTGTTTTACTACCTACTATCAACCCACTAGTGGATTGTTAGAAGGTCCGTAATAATAAAGACAATCCTTACCTATGGATAAACCATTTACTTACTTAGTAGTCACCTAATTTCCTACCTATCTACCTATACACATAGGACTTATTTCTCACACAACGGGTTACCAAGGTGAATCCAAATATTAACTCATGTTGGTTCACTCTTGCCCTCTGCAAGACATGATTCCCATTCTTAGTTGTTACCTACCTCTTTAGCTATTATATCTGTAGTGGATGAATTTCACAAATATTTATTCAATCCATAAAATGAATGTCATTGAATATCATCCATTTTCTTTTGTACTATATTAATATTTTCTACCAATACCACCGTTCATTTTTCATGCATATAAATACATTTAAACTTTTTTAAAAGGGTTCTTTCGAGGATGGGCCTTTTGAAATGTTAAAAAAATAAAATTATATGACTCCAACTTCCTTTTAGTTCGCCATAAAACCTACCCTAATTTTTGTAATGTATTTGGAGGATCATCTTCAGGCACAAGAACTCAGCACCAATCTTCCAGAATCTTACAAAATGGAAGAAATATTTTGTTCTCGAAGTGCAAGTCGTCTGAAAATTAGGGTTGAGGGAGGGGTCAAAAGGGGTGGATTGGATGATTAAGTACTAATCTAAACTAACGAGTCCAATTTAGGTAATAAATGACTAATCATTTGAATTAATTAATTATTAAAAACATAATTATCTAAATTCACCAAGTAGTTATTTATGTCAATTAAAACAACGAATTATCAAATAATCAAATAATTGATTTTGGGAATCCATATAACTAATTATCTGAATGTTATTTAAATTCTGATAAAATTGTGATAATGAATTATTTGACAAATAAATAATTCAAATGAAAATAATAGCTAATCAATCCACATATATAATTATTAAATAATTACTTATTTACTTGTACAATTTAAAATTAAAAACATAATTACAAAGAATGTGGATTTTTTTAAAAAAACTTTCAATTCAACTTGCAATTAATGTGTAACTAAAATATTTAGCCCATAAATTTTATCCTTGAATTTCATTCACTAACTATATGAAAAAGGTGTATTTCTTGTGTGCTCACATGAAAAGATATGTCTCAATTTGGGATGAGTTCAAAAAAGTTTAACCTAAATATTAAATATTAAATATTAAAAAATTACATGGCTACTTTTTAGTTTACTTATCTTTCTACATTCCTACTTACTTGTGTACCTAAATAAATAAATAGTTAGTGCTACTTTTTAAAGTAGGTATGTAGTAGAAGTACGTAGGTAGGTAAGTAGCCTAAGTATATAGGTTTGTCCTACCTACTTAGTTTAACTTCCTACCTACCTACCTATGCCTATGTATTGATCTACTTAACTACTTAAATAAATAATTTATTTATACATTTCTAAAATTAAATTATATATGCCATGTGGCAACTTTTGATTATGCCATGTGTCACAATCAAAGACCATTATAAATGAAATAGTCATAATGGATGGTGGGAATCAATATTTCCAAAAACAAATTTCACCCAAAAATCCCCATAATGTCACATGTCAATTTTTGATGGATCAATGAAAAATGACATCATGTTGATGTTACTATGGTACTTACAAATTAATTGCATTGGAATTACACAATAATTAATCTTACATAGTTGTAACTAAGTTGCATGAGTTGCATATGTAAACAATTTCACATATGGTGAATTGTATTCGTCACAACTCATGCAACTTGTTTGATAACATTCATACTTGTAGAAATACATTGAGTT
>Ga0209208_10008853_pt1 | contig 13336 bp, 16 predicted proteins | sample S1TSphfallax_3_FD_187694 | JGI IMG/M metagenome (GOLD analysis project Ga0209208, IMG submission 187694) | Host-associated microbial communities from peat moss isolated from Minnesota, USA - S1T2_Fd - Sphagnum fallax MG (SPAdes) (version 2) | ecosystem: Host-associated > Plants > Peat moss >...
TAAATAAATTTCAATTCAATTAGCAACAAGAAGCATTGATCAATCAAAAGGATCATAATTAAATGATTATCAAGATATAAATCAAATGATATACAAAAATTCAAAAATATAGCAAAATAATATTTTTATGTTTCAATTTATGATGGCCATGGTAAATTGAAATATACAAATATTTTGCTATATATGTACACCAAAAGCCTTGAAATTTACAAATTTTTTGCTCAACACAACCAAAAGCCTTGATTCAAAAACCCTCAAACAAACGATTTGCCCATTCATTCATTCATTTATTTATCTTAAGAAATTAATTGGCGAATGACGGGTCCTCATGGATGAACTTCAGCCGACGAGAGAGAGAAATTCATTCACAATCTGGATGAGAAAGGGACGTCGTCTTCTTCCTTCCCGCCCTAGAATCCTTCTGTCGTGTGAAGTGCGTTGTGTCCTTGCGCGCATTCCGCAGAGTGTTTTTGTTCTTGTTGCTGTTGTTTGTTGTTGTTGTTGTTGTTGGCGTTTTGTTCATATATTTTCAGGTGATCTTTGTTGTTGTTGCTTCTCCTTTTTAATACGAGTTTTTCCCCCCATTTAGCCGTTCATTTTTGGTACCTTTTCGTCTTTGATTTTGGAATTTTTTCTGGTCTTGCGTCGTCTCTACCTTTGAAGGAAGGAAGGAAACAAGGGAGGGAGGAAGGAAGGAGGTTTTTGGTGTAGTCGACGTTTATTTTGGGGCTTTCCGGAAGTTGACTTTGGTTTTCGGGAGGTGAAGACGCGCGTGCCGTAAGGACGGAGAATCTGGTGACATGTTGTTGTTGATGGTGAGGTGGTTTGGATAACCTCAGTTGGCGGGACTTAAGAGATATCTTGGCAGCCATGTATATTAAGCAGGTACGCCCTCTTCGCCGCTTGATAGATATTGCGGCTTCACACGCTGCAAAAAAATTCTCAGATTAAAGGAAACTGTATCATCAATGGAGCTTGTCTCGGAAAAAGCCTTGCAGTCTGGCCACGTGCGCGTTGTCCTCTTTATTATAAATTAGCTTGAGCCAGACTTGTCGATTCTCTCCTCGCAAGAAGCATTCAGTCCACTGCAAAAAATTGGCGAATCCTGGACGTTAGAGGGAACGTCAGAATTGTCATCTTAAAGTGGTCTACTGCAGTATATAGAAAGAGATTTGTAGCCAGTGCAAAACGCTGCTGCCGGCTATATCGACACAAGAAGTAGGGATGAAGTTCGAACGGGCCCGATTTTGCGCAGGGGGCTTCTCCTTTTTCTTTGTGGCTGGAGGTTTTGATGCAGTGATTGCACGCTATAATAGACTTCGTCCCAACTAGTCGCCCCCTGAATGCAAAGCTCCTAAGAACCCCCTAAGTGGGGAGGTCCAGGTCCACACACCTAATTCCACTTTTCAATATCAGAGACGGCTATCAATTTCCCTAGCTTTCAAGACTGAGTCAATAATGCATGGAGGACGAGAATGGGCATCATGAAACCTTCTCTGGAAAGGAACATATTGAAAAAGGATGAGGAGGCGATGATGAAGAGAATAAGTGGAGAGAGTTGGAGAGAGAATTTTCGGCATGTGAATTCAGAGTCTGCTTAGGAGAGTGGGGAAAATTCGAAGAGAAAATTCTGAATTAGCTGTTTGAGAAGAGGGAGGAACATGAAGAAAATAAAAACCCTTGTGTGGAGACCTCGGATGCTGTGACCTGACAGAATATTGATACATAGATTCTCTGGTGACTGGTGTATTAATACAATTAAGGATTGTGCTGTATAGGTTGGCTGACACTATCTTGAGTCCTCTCTGAACCAGTTTAAGCCTTACCTTAACAAATACTACTATAGACTGCTTTTACTACTGTGGTAGCTGGAGATGTTGAAACTAGAGAACAGAATCTCCAAGTTACATCAATTTGAATGAAACATGGTGAGTTGGTTTTTTCCTCAGGTTATAATCGAAGGCTTCAAAAGCTACAAGGAGCAGGTTGCCACAGAGCCATTCAGCCCCAAACACAATTGTGTTGGTGAGACTGCTATTGTCTCTATGTGAAAAATGAGTATTCTTTTCATCTCACTTGTTGTGTGAGGGTGGAAGATCTTTAAGTACAGGTTGGCTTATTGCAGATATAGTTTCTAGACAATGAATATATATTTACATATTCTGTTTTGGAGGGTTTGAGGAATTGATATCCTTTCTTTTTCTGCAGTTGGTGCCAATGGATCAGGGAAGACAAACTTCTTTCATGGTATGCTCATTTGAATATTCTGGATGTCATGAAGTGATTGTCCTGATCGTCAGGGCATTTGTAGCTCCAGCATATGGTGATTCCTGAGCAGTGGAAAGTTGTTCTTGCAGTAGAGTTTTCCTTGCCCTGGATGTTCATGTATGCACCTTTTAGGAAAACCGGTTGATACCGAAAGAATTGCACTATCACTTTCTTTGTTCAACCTTTATGGTAGTACAAGAGTAGTTGGGCATTGTCTGCTCTGATGTATTGATTTGTACCCAGATAGGTTTTTCTTTCCTTGCATTGATTATTCTTGTTGATTTTCATGCAGCAATTCGGTTTGTTTCTCAGTGATCTCTTCCATAATTTGCGTGCTGAGGATAGGCAGGCATTGCTTCATGTGAGTACACTGGCTTATTTTGTCCTGTTTTGTTGTTTATGTGTAGCCCTGTGGATCCTCTACATTCACTGGGTGTCTTGAAAGGTATTTTGTGCTCCATTTTTCATACACATTACTGTTGCTTCGCTCTACAGGAGGGAGCAGGGCATCAAGTTCTGTCTGCTTTTGTGGAGATTGTGTTTGACAATAGTGACAATCGCATTCCTGTAAGTTTCTTTTATAAGCCTTTCGTCCTTTGACCAGCCCTGTCCTGAGAATACACATCTGTACTACTACTGTCAAAGAGCTGACTGGAGTGATGATGAAAGACTTTCTAAAGGTTTTATGCTTTTCTAGTGGCAAATACCAAGCAGAAATTGGCTTGTGGAGTTTCCTTTGTTGCTGAAATGACTTTCCTAGTTATTGGCTGTGAACTGAATTTTCTTGGAGTCAGGTTGACAGAGAGGAAGTACGGCTGCGACGTACTATTGGTGCAAAGAAGGACGAGTACTTTTTGGACAAGAAGCACATCACGTATGTTTCACTGAACTATACATGAAACTCAATAGGATGTAGGTTCTGAATATTAGACTTTGCAGCTTTATGGACTAATATTGCTCTGTGATGGATGTGTTTCCTTTCAAGAGCAATTTTGCATATTGCATGGGTTATGCATTTGTCCATTGTGGTAATCTTGACTGCTTCGTTCATAAGTGCTGTGTTTGCTGTGCACCTGATCTTTTGAGAGTTGCAAATTGGTTGTCATGATGCAGGAAAACAGAAGTGATGAATTTATTGGAGAGTGCAGGCTTTTCTCGGTCAAATCCTTACTATGTTGTGCAGCAGGGAAAGGTTTGTTCTTTCACCAGTTTCAACACTAGATCTACTTTTCTTGTTCACAGTAACAATTGACCTTTGGCTCTCTTTTGAGTTTTTTGGTATCCAATGTCAGTTCCATATTCTTCCCTTCAGAAATAGTGTAGTGATGACACATAGAGATGCTGAAACTTTAGTGGGCTGATGATTGCAGATTGCTTCATTGACGTTGATGAAGGATCATGAACGCCTTGATTTGCTGAAGGAGATTGGTGGTACTCGTGTTTATGAGGAGCGCAGGAAGGAGAGCTTGAAAATTATGGTGGAGACAGGCAAGTGGAATCATATGAAAGCTGGAGCTTTCTTTTTCTAGTGTGGAAACTGATTTTATCAAGTTGGGATTATTTTCTTTGGTTTTGTGACTTGCTGATGTCTCTGCATTGTAGTTGACAGAAAACAGAAGAAAGCAGATCATTGAGGTGGTCCAGTACATAGAGGAGAGATTGAAAGAGCTTGATGAAGAGAAAGAGGAGTTGAAGATGTACCAGCAGCTGGACAAGCAAAGGAGATCCTTAGAGTACACGATCTTTGAGAAGGAACTTCTGGATGCAAGGCAGAAGCTTGAAGAGGTTGGACAGGCTGCTCTCTTCTCAATTTGCCTGGTTTTGAAGAATTCTCAAGATGAATTTAATCAATGTTTTTTCCACAGATTGAAGAGGCGCGTGCCAGGGTTTCTGAAAAGTCAAGCAACATGCACAACACAGTGGTTGAATCCCATGATAAGTCCAAAATGTTGGAAAAAGAGCTGAAATCACTGAGCAAAGAGTTGCAAGTGCTGCAAAAGGAGAAAGATGCTGCTGAGCGGAAGAAAACAGAATCCATGAAGATGCTGGCAAAGAAAGAACTAGATGTCAAGGACATTAATGAGCGCATTGAAACTGAAGCAAGAACGAAGGTGAGGAGCTGGTGTGTTTTGGTGCAACCTGGCCATAGTTCATCTGCTGCTGTAGATCATATGGGCTGTACTAAGCTTCATTCAACTTCTGTGCATTAGTGTGGTGACCATGGTGCCAGGGTGCCCCGTAGTGTGATTGCATGATCTGCCTCTGTAGAGACTGTGTAGAGGTTGTAGACCCACTTACTTGATGTCCTGCATGATGATTAGGAGGAAGCCTTGAAAGAGCTCAAGGGGCTGGAGAAAGAGGTTGAACGGTCAAGAAGAGATATGGAAGAAGTGGTTCCCTTGTATGAGAAGTTACTTGAAGAGGAAGAGCAGATGAGCAAAGGGTAAAACTGCTTTGTTGTTCTGAATAGTACTTTGATGCTCTGCATTTGGCCCATTGTTTGTGATATTTGGATGTGGCTGCTGTATAAAGGTGGGTTTATCCACTCCTTGAGCAGAGTACCTGGATAAATTTCAAGTTCCTCAAACATGCTTTGTGGTATGCAGGATAGCAGATCGAGAAAGACAGCTTAGCATCCTCTATCAAAAGCAAGGGAGGAGAACTCAATTTGATGATAAAGCATCCCGTGACCAGTGGCTGCAGAATCAAATTGATGATACCAAACAGGGAATATTGGATATCAAGGAGCAGGTTAGTGTGTGGAGCCACATTCTGACTATTGAAGAATTTGCAGTCTCTATGCTGTCTTCTTGACGCATATTTTTTTGTCACAATCAGGTTTGTTCTTTGTTTTCTACATGTGTTTTTGTGAGCTCAACTGTGGGATTATAACCTTAAATAATGTTTGTATGGCTTGCAGATAAAAAGATTGGAGTTGGAGATGAAGAACCTTAATGTAGAGCATAAGAAGCAAGAGGCCAACATTGCAGCCCGTGAAGTGGAAGTGCAGACACATGGAAGTTTGGTGGAAAAGCTCCAGCAAGATTTTAGTGCTCTCAACACCCAAAAGAATGAACTTCAAGAAACAAAGAAGTAAGTTGCTTTTATTGTGTATGCACTTCCACAGAAACAGCCATGGTGCACTCCAGTAAATAGATTTCATATGAGTGGCCTCTGTTCTGATTGTCATGCATCATGGAAAGTGATGGATATTATCAGTTGAGTTGGTCTGTCACTGGTGGATTGAATGATAGTCTTGATTGATTTGATCTAATTCTTGTCATCATTAACTTCTTCGGTGTCATCCAATTTGAGCCAATAGAAAGGGATAATACATCTTATTCAATTCCATGTTGGTGTCAGCACCTGGCTTTGTTGTGAAAAATGATCAAACATACCACTTCTGGGGCTGCAGAGTGCTGTGGAAGCAAAGTCTTGACCTAGAGAATGATGTCAAAAAGCTGAAGGGAGATATTGCAAAGGCAGAAAAGATTCTGGACTCTGCTGCATCTGGGGTGAGTTGATCCTGATACTAGCATCAGTCATTTGCCAGACTTTCTTGGAGTTGGTTGTCCCTGCTGGATCCTCAATGCCTGCAGTTGGTGTCTTCCTTTTGGTTGCTGATTCCACTCTCCTGTAGACATCTGAAACTGTTGTGGTGAACCAGATTGAACTATCGAGGACTCCTTGTACATGGAAACTCACTGTAGCCAGCCATTTTGCTTTGATTGCCCAGATGTTCACTTTGTAGTATTATGAACAGGATACTCGGAGAGGCCTTCAGTCTGTGCGGAAAATATGCAAAGAGCACAATATATCAGGAGTCCATGGTCCACTTGCTGAACTTCTGGAGTGTGATGAAAAGTTCTTCACTGCCCTTGAGGTTACAGCTGGCTCCAGGTAAATAGAACCCCTTAGGAAGATTTTCCATTGGCAGCATGCCTGTCAAACCTTTGTTCTGTTCACAAGCAATGATTGCTTGACATGTGTGATGTTTCAGCTTCACATCTGTTAGATTGATTTGATGGTGTTCTTTTGAGCAGTCTTCCTGTGTTCAGGTTGAGGTTGAGGTGCAATGTCTTAATTTTATGCCTTTTGGTTGGATGCAGTTTATTTCATGTAGTGGTGGATACAGATGACATCTCAACAAAAATCATTAGATACCTGACTGCTGATAAAGGTGGGAGAGTAACCTTCATTCCCTTGAATCGTGTGCGGCCTCCCCATGTGAACTATCCCACTGGACCTGATGTTGTTCCTCTGTTGAAGAAGCTTAAGTTCAACTCAAAGTTTGGGCCTGCTTTTGCACAGGTATAAGTACTTGGTTTCTTTATTGTTTTTGTTGGGTTCTTACTGTTGGTTTCTCTTCATTTGTTTCTAAGGAAGTATAGCTCAGCAGAGGGGATGACATGATGATCGTGTTCTCTAATATTATTGAAAGCATGCAGCAAATATTAAGAATACATGTGTTGTGGTTCTCCTTGCAACTGTCAGGTTTTTGGAAGGACTGTGATCTGTCGGGACCTGGAGGTGGCCACAAAAGTTGCTCAATCTGCTGAAGTTGATTGCATCACTCTTGAAGGCAGGCACTTACTAACCTGTATCCAAGGATGTCTGTGTATTGCTGTGTATCTGCTGCTTGGCATACCTTTCTTTCTTGATCTCCTTCTTACTTTGTCCTAGATGTTGTGTAGCTTTTAGTGGCTCATGAAAGTATATCTTGATACAGTTGCTTGTGATTCCTTTATGAGTTTCTAAAAACTGAATTGAACAGCAACCTGTGAAGTTGCTGGCTGTCTTATTGTTGTATTGGATTTGGTCATCTTGACATCCATAGTTGGCTGCAGGTGACCAGGTAAGCAAGAAAGGAGGCATGACGGGTGGATTCTATGACTACAAAAGGTCCAAGCTGAAGTCATTGAGTATTGTGCGAGAGAGCACCAAGAATGTAGTTTCAAAGGAAAAGGAGATTGAAACGTGCAAGTCTTCTTTGCAAAATATCCTTTCTGTAGTTGATCATGTTTGAAATGGGTTGGATGGTTCCTTTAGAGAACTAAGGTTTGTCCATTTGTGAAGAATATCTCTGTTGTATGTATATGATGTTGAGGTTTTATGAAAGGAGTCCTATTTTTAGTCTTTATCCTTGACTTTTCTCACATGTTGAACAGAAGTTGAACTCCCTAGTGAGTGAGCAAGAGAAAATGGCTGCAGCAATTAGCTATCACACATCACAGGTAGATCAGCTGAGAACTGACATTGATGTGCTCAAGAATCAGGGATTTTCCTCAAGACAAGCTCTTGAGAAGAAGGTACTCCATCTGGTGACCTCACTTTAGTGCAATTTGGAGCTGCCTTGTGGGTGTCTCAATGGTCTCAGGGCTCCTGATGGGCTGTATGTCATAAAAGCCCATTGAACTGAGGGACCCTTTGTCACCAACTATAATTTGCCCTCATTTCTGGGTTCTTTAGCATGGCAGAAGGGGAAGTATTCTCATTTCACTGCTCTACTGATTTGTGGGAGTATTTCTTGTGGTCATGCAGAAAAAGTTGCTTGCAACTTCTCATAATCAAATTGAAACTCTCAAGGCAAATATAGCATCAAGACTTGCAGAGATGGAAACTCCCCTTGAAGATCAGTTGACACCTGAAGAGAGGAATCAGCTATCTCACTTGAACCCTGAGATCAGTAAGCTAAAACAGGAGTACATGGAGTGTGTGGCTAAAAGGATGGAGGTCAGCTGAATGCCACTGACAATATGTGATTTGCTGTATGACATATAGTCTCTTAGTGCTAGATCTGTTTTTGATGTGGCTGCTTTTCTCACATAACTAGGGAATAGTTGCACACTTGTGCCTTAAGGAGCACAAGCTGGGGGAGCCCATAATCAGAGCTAAAGATCATGCTTGTGCTGTAGGTGGAGACAAGAAAGAGTGAGCTGGAGATGCTATTATCAGTGAATCTGGTGAGGAGGCAACAAGAACTGCAAGCACAGCTGATGGCATCTGATACACAGGGGATCATAGATGACTTAGCAGTCAAGAGACAAGATCTTAAGGATGCCAAGGCAGCAGTTGATGAGGCTACACGCCAGCTGAAATGTGAGTTGGTAGACACCATGGAGCATTGCTTTTGATGACAGTTCTAAACCGACTTCATTTTTTTTCTCTCAGAAAAAGCACAGCTTGTCCTCAGAGTGTTGTATGCAAATCATTTGCAAATGGATGAGAGCTGCTGAATTGACATATCTTACAAGCTTTCCTGGCCTTGAAAGGAGCAATGAGAATATCCACCCAGCACAGGAATATAAAAAAGAATTACAGTTGACAGTTCCAACGCATATATTGTACCTCCTCTGGGTTCTGTCTTGGTTCAGGTGGAGAGTTATAACAGTCATAGGCAACAGATAATAAACTGCAGCTGAGGTAGGTTTAGCTGTAAAGTCATTACTCTGAGGCCATGGAGTTATGTTTCATCTCTTTTGTCATACGGAGGCATGGGTCTGATGTGTTCATTGTGGATTGGACTTCACAGCAAAAACTGATCAAATTGACAAGCAAACGAAGCAGATACAAGATCTGAAGAACGAAAAAGAGGAACTGAAGGTTTGCAGTCTTGTGACATTGGATCCCTTCATGCTGATGGTTTATGTGATGAGCTACATGTCCTCTGTTGGCTGGAGCACTCTGTAAATTGTTAGATATCCATTAGTGAGGTTTGTCAATGTTGACCTTTTGCAACTGATTTAGAAGTACCCACTGAGCATTTTGTTTATTGTTTTGGCCTACTCCTTTTGTGGTATATGTGTTTCAATTAGATTATTTCTTAAGGTTAGCTTCAATATTTGGTGGAGGTACTGAAAGAGCCCTGAACTGAGTCCAAAAGTGAAGCATATATGTTTTTAGAATACTGTCTCATGAGAAGGCTTATTTTTGTTAGCTAGAGCCTGTGTGAGAAGTTAGACATAATGTCATTTCTTGTTGTCTAACATGTTGGCTTGAGTTTTCAACTGTGGCTTCAGGCCCTTGAAGCCAATTATGAGCGAACGCTTCAAGATGAGGCTAAGGACCTAGAACAACTTCTGAACAGGCGAAACATTCTCCATGTAAAGCGGGAAGATTTGATGAAGAAGATCCGAGACTTGGGCTCATTACCTTCTGATGCCTTTGAGAAGTGATTTTTGAACTATTTCCAATGTCCTGTTAGCAGAGTGCTAAGGAGAAGCTTAAGCTGTGGTATTCATTCTGCTGAATTTTATACATATTTCAAATTCAGGGATGTCCATAAATGTTTGGTATATGGTTTGATGAAATTCACACCTGCAGGTATTTGGTCTCTGTACAGGTATCAGAAGAAAGGTTTGAAGGATCTTCATAAAATTCTGCACAAGTGCAATGAGGAGCTCAAAAAGTACAGTCATGTCAACAAGAAGGCTCTGGATCAATATGTGAACTTCACTGAGCAACGTGAAGAGCTACAGAAACGCCAGGCTGAGCTTGATAGTGGTGATGAGGTGTGGCCAGTGTTAGTGAATTTGTTTACCAGGCCCAAAGCAGGCTGATGAGTTTGGTTGTGCAAGATGAGAATTATTTTAACCTCTGGATGGCAAGAGCTCAATGAAGCATTGTTTCATTGCAGAAAATTCGAGAATTGATCTCTGTCCTCGACCAACGGAAGGATGAATCCATAGAGCGAACATTCAAGGGGGTGGCAAAGTTCTTCAAGGAAGCCTTCTCTGAGCTTGTGCCTGGTGGCCATGGCAGCTTGGTGATGATGACAAAACGCAGGGTTAGTTGCCGTGACTTTTACCCTCCCAATGAATCTTGGGTATTTTCAGCCTCTGATTAGATTTTGTTAATCTTTCACAACAGTCCATTTTCTCTGGTGTTGGGTTTTTGGACTGTTGTTTTGACAGTGTGTATGCTCTTATGTTGTTGCAGGCAGATGAAGCAGAGGATGAAGATGCAGATGAAGATCGAGCTCCCGATGGTGACAATGAAGGCCGGCGGGAGAAGTATGTTGGTGTAAAGGTGAAGGTAAGTTGTGCTTCTGAATCTTGGGCATTCATATTGCAGTCTGTTGGGATTGATTTGTCAAGCGCTTTGTCCTCACCTCTTGACCTAACTAATTTGGAGGTCTTGTTTTTGGAGGAAACATGTAACAGATGTACTACAAACAGGAACATTAAAGGCTGTCCTATGTTTGTCTCTAAGGATAGGGCACTTGGCTGGAAAAGAGATTGACATTTGTGTGTGAACAAGAGCTGAGGAAAATCATATCACAAGGACCTGAGTTCTTGCTTTAACAATATGAGACTGCTGAAAGCCTTCAGTATGACAGATCCAGCAAAGATAAGACACTAACCTTTGCTTTTGGTTGTCAGGTTTCTTTTACCGGTCAAGGGGAGACACAGTCAATGAAGCAGCTGTCAGGAGGCCAAAAGACAGTGGTAGCTTTGACACTCATCTTTGCAATTCAGCGCTGTGACCCTGCTCCATTTTACCTCTTTGATGAAATTGATGCTGCGCTTGACCCACAGTACAGGACGGCAGTTGGAAGTATCCTTTTCTGGTCTTATTATCTGGGTGCTTCTAGTATGATTTCCTTCATAATGGTCCTAAATGTTGACATCTTTTTCTCCTTGTTAACTTGTTAGATTTTCCCTAGTACAATGGCCCTTGGGCAAAGACTATGATGAACTCATATGCCACCCAACCTTGTGCTGTCGCTTTCCATCTCCTAGCTGGAATATATGATGACCATAGGAGTATCTGATGAACCTATAAAGGTTACTTGAGCAATTGGTGAACCAAGCATGGGCAGTAAGACTAAAGCCTTGTGAGGACTTGGAGTCTGTTGAACAAAAGTCAGGGTACTAGGACTATCTGATGAACCAAGTAAGATCTAGCTTGTAGCTAATGAACTATCCAAGAGTACTAAAGAGCATTCAAGAAGGAAAAAATCCAGCATCCTGGAATGTTTTTTTATAACTGTTTCTTCTGGTGGATCTTTATGTCATCATTTGTGCACCTCCGTGACTGATTTTTCCCTCCCACAGATATGATCAAAAGGCAGGCAGATGCTGCAGGTACCCAGTTCATCACCACCACATTCCGCCCAGAGCTTGTAAAAGTGGCAGACAGGGTATACGGAGTAACCCACAAGAGTCGAGTCAGTCGGGTGGATGTTATAACTCAGGAGGAGGCGCTGTATTTCATAGACCGTGATCAGAGCCACCAGAATGAGTGAAAAATTGAGGAAGCAACCAAGTACAATCTTCTCATCTCCTACCTATCCATCTTGTGACATAGAAGAAGACCTGATTTCATTTGTAGTGTTGACTGATTGCAGTGAAAAGACTCCACTTCACAATGTACTTGTAAACTCATGTAAGATTGACTAGCACATTTGAACCCACTTGTGGCCTGAAATATGTTTGTCCAGAGGAGAATCTTCAAATTCCATCTTTGTTAATTTTCATATATGAGAGTTCAAACAGCCAGGTGAGAGAGATGAGAACTGCAAAATGAGATTTGATTTCAGGAGCAGTAGAGTCTGTACTGCAGAATGGGCTGGCTGGGACAGATTCTGCCAGGTAAGCCCTCTCTGGCAGAATCGACCCCAGACCATAGGCTGCCTGGTGTTAGAAGCGAGGGGCAGTTGAACCTGCTGAATGGCCGATTCAGCATGCTGGTCAGTAACTGTCTTGGGTGGCCAATTTGCCACCGTAGCAAGTCATAAAAGGCAGAATCAGCCACCCCTGTTCTGATAATGGACAACAAAAGCTAGAAACTTGTAACAATTGCGATGGCAGAAGCAATATATCTTTGTTATCTTCATACTAACCATTTGTATGCATCTGTGTACCTAGTTGTAGCCACCTATTGTCATACCTACTTACCTATAGGACCTTTTTTTTTGAAGGATAGGTTACTGAAGCTTTGTCGCAGCTGGGGTCCAATCCACAACTGAGTCATAGCCAATGTTGGGTGGGTACCTGCTTTGGTGGGTAAGAACCGTTACTTCTGGTTTAAGTTAGTAACATTTGAATTGGAACAGGAACTGGAACCTGATTATATTTTCGTAAAGAACCTGGAACTGGTTCTTGGTTGAACGCGGGATTAATTTCAAGTCCAAGTATTCCTTTGCGTATCTGCAAAGCACAAATCGTCTGAGTCTTGAAATCAGGTATGGCGCAACAAATGAGTTATTTCTGGGTTTAATTTTGAGTTTGAGTATTTCTTTCCACAAATGTTCTGAGTCTTGAAGTCAAATTGCAAAACAAACAATTAAAAAGATTCTTGGATTAATTTTGAGTGCAAGGTATTCCTTGTATATCTGCAAAGCACAAAATCTTTCTGAGTCTTGAAATCAAGTATTGCACAACAATAAATTGCAAAAATAAGCACAAATCTTTCTACCTCTTGATATCAAATAGCAAAACTTCAAATGAAAAAAAATTGGATTAATTTTGAGCCCTAAGTATTCTTTGCATGTCTGCAAAGCATGAATCTTTCTGACTCTTGAAATCAAGTATTGCACAACAACAAATAAAAAATTTGTGGATGATTTTTCAGTCCACAAAGTATTTCTTTGCATATCTGCAAAAGTACAAAATCTTTCTGAGTCTTGAAATCAGTCAAGTATTCCACAAACAACAAATAAAAGATAATTTCTTGGATTGATTTTGAATTGAAGTATTCTTTTCATATCTGCCAAAGCACAAATCTTTCTAAGTCTTGAAATCAAATTGCACAACAATAGAACTGCCTGCTACTTTGAAAATAATTCTGTGCTGAAACCTGAAATCCAGACACATTATCATATAGTTTGCTATGATATGTGTGAAAGAATTTCAGCTCCATGTTCCTCTTGCACACCCCTTCCAATTGAAGGGGAATTCTCTCTCTCTCTCTCTCTCTCTCTCTCTCGGTGCTCAATGTCCAGATCTGTAATATGGTTTTTAATATGCAATCCTTTGCTTATCAGCTGTCGGGTGCTAGCTGCTCTTGGTTGAGTGTCAGGAGTTGCTGCATGCATGCAGCAGCAAATTACAAAACTGCCTTCAGT
>Ga0209208_10008854_pt1 | contig 13335 bp, 13 predicted proteins | sample S1TSphfallax_3_FD_187694 | JGI IMG/M metagenome (GOLD analysis project Ga0209208, IMG submission 187694) | Host-associated microbial communities from peat moss isolated from Minnesota, USA - S1T2_Fd - Sphagnum fallax MG (SPAdes) (version 2) | ecosystem: Host-associated > Plants > Peat moss >...
CAGTCCTTCACATTTCCCACTCCGGTTCTTTAACCCGTCGAACCCCCCCCCCCAAAGTCCTCTTTGGGAGGGTAACCCTACCCCAAATGGGGTCAAAATGGGTACATTTGTTACCCACGTTACATGTAACCAATGGAGAACCTACACGTTCCACGTTAAGGTACTGTCCGTAGCTACTATCCGTCCGGAGTCAGGGGAAGTTACTTTCTTCCTGGTTCCCAAGCTCAAGAAGTTTGGAGCTCCTGAGGGCGATTGAGAGCAGTGCTATATTTAGCTACTGTCCGTAGCCACTGTCCGTCCGGAGTCAGGGGAAGGAACTTTCTTCCTTTACTATATGTAATAATCGTCCAGACGAATGAACAAAGGCACGACAGGGACGGATGACGGGACGCGCGGGTTCAGGGGCGACTTCATTGTGGGTACCCAACCTTCCTTTACTATATGTAATAATTCTCTACCCTAAATTACAACATACCTTGCAATACCTATTCAACATCAACACCCTCTCTCTATATGGGATAAAAGTAAGGTGCTGCTGTTGGGAGCTCTCTGGGGAACATGACATGAAGTTGGGATCTCTTTGCTTTGATTTCCCCCCACTGGATAAAAAAGAAAAAAAAAAAGCCTTGCTTAGAAAGTCCACTGTGGAAAGTGGACAGTCTGCTCTCTCCCCTGACTCCGGACGGACACTGTAGCCAATCACTACTCGCCACGCGGACCACTTGCGGACCACTTGCTGTCCGTCCGGCTTCAGGGGCGGCTTCATTCTTGCTTTACTATATGTAATTTCACCTTGGGTAACCCCTTGTGTAAGAAGGAAGCCCTGTATCTAGGTAGATATGTAGGAAGATAGGTGACTATTGGGTAAGTAGATGGATTCTACATAGGGAAGGGCTGTCTTTACTACCCACCTATTAGGCAGCTGGTTAGTAGGTAGGTAGTAAAACAAGCAATAACTGGAACCCAAAAGAAAACTGTTCCCTGTTCACTTTCCATCCATCCTTCATGGTGCATTATTGGTGGGTTCTGGTTCACTCTGGCCCAGGCTGTGATACTGCTCAAGTCGGTCCCACAACTCTTAGGCTTGTTAGACAACTCTTCTGGTAGTATCTCCCCAGAAAACATTCACAAGCTTCCAGAAGCACAAGAGAAGAATTTGCCAAACCATGGTGATCAATAATTTCTCTTCCCACAAATTCTGTGGTTTTAACAGAAATTTTGGGATTTTATTTTTTTAAATGTGTTTATATACTAGTGTATGTTTGACTAATTTTTTTGATTTCTTTGGGGAGAATTTTGCCAATTTTTTCATGCCACAACATTGAAAAAAAAAAACCATGATGCTAATCATGGACATTATGTAGTTGATGGTAATTAAAATCTTGTGCAACCCAGAGTTCATGGCCCTCCCATTAGCCTAGGCCAAAAATGGTAAAGAACAGAGGAGGTAGGCATAGAAATTCTGGGTAGCAAGGAGGTGAGCCCGCATGCACTCAAGGGCCCAGTTTTTTTTTCTTTGGAGGAGGGGAGGCACTATTTTCCCATCAAGTTCCCATCAAGTTCGTACTGGGTTCCCAACATGTTCCCAATAGCACCTTGCTTTATCCCATATCCTTTGCCTTCAGTTCTGATCTTGTGACTGAAATAACAAGATCAAAACAAGGGCAGTACAGTATATGTGCTTTGGGCATGTCCCATTTGCTATATTTTTAGGGTTTTTGTGATGGGCCAATCAGTGATGCCAATCACAAAAACAAAAAAAAGGAACTTTGGGGGTACCCACAACCAGGTACCTAATCAACATGAGTCACACTATCATACTGAGAGTACTCATTATGTAGTGTCACAAAGATATTTGAAGACCCAGTTTGAAGCCCAAGTTTTCTGTGTTTTTCCATGTAATTTGTTTTTCTTGGCTGCATATAATTTGGCAATAATAAAAATCCTACATGAAACAAACTTGTGTACCTAATGAGAGGTAATGGAAGAATTTTGAGCATGGTTGCTATCTGGCAAGTGCAAACAGGTGCAAGTTGAAGTTCAAAATATTTGTGTTACCCAGCCAGAATTAGGGTCGCTTTAGACAAGGGTCCAGGGACCAATTTGAAGCAAATTGAACCTTGAATTGGAAGCTTCTTCACCTTAAGAAAAACATTTTTTCCTAAGCTACAATGAGTGTGTCTAAAGGCTTGGCCCCAATTTGAGGGTTCAAATATAAAATATATTTTTGGTCTTTTTTTGTTTTCATTCAGGATTATTTACTACTACTACACACAATCAATGAGCATAGGCACAAGATATTGGCCGCTTTTGTTTTTTGCTATGGCTGTGCATCAAGTGATTGTACATGTGGTTGCATTGTAATGTGTAGCTCTTGGACAAGATTGAAATATGATGAAGGTGTGAAAATGAGTTCTTTATAAGACCCATCTTGTGAAGATTCACAAAACCAGCCATGTCAACTTTAGAATTGGTCAGAGAGTTAATGTGCTGTCATCAATGTCCTCAAACCATAGCATGTCTTGCATCCTCACAGAATTTGAAAAAAAATAGTGAAAAAGAGAAAAACCAAAAATGATGAACAACCTTGGACCCTAGCTTACCCATGAGTTCTGTCCTTGAAGCTCTTTTTTTGGTCCGGACCCATTGGTTTTCCCTTTAAAGTGATGCCATGTAGACAAAGTCACAATTTGATTTGTCTTGGTCTTGGACCCTCATCTAAAGACCTGGAGACGCATTTAAAACTCTTGACCAATAGGAATGCTCAATTTCATTGGACCCTTTCTAAAGTGACCCTTCTTAGACTCTCCTAACTCCTTCTGGAACTTTTCCATGAAAGGGTCCATTTCAATGTGTGCAAAGGTGAAATTTTCGCAAGTTGGCGAATGTTTTTCAAAAACTGGAAAATTTGTGATTTTCAGGGATTTTTTCGCCAGTTTTCGAAATAAAAATGTTAAATTAGCCACATCTAGACATAGTCACTTCCTAAGTCACCACTTGTAACAGCACTTTTGTAATAATGTTACAGCCGACCTAGGACAGTTGCCATTTCATGCTAATTAATGCTGAGGATCCTCTGCAGTGGACTTATTTCAGTAATGTGGAAAAAAAAACCCTGCTCTCTTCTCGTTCTCTTCCACTAGACATTGTAGGATGTTGATTTTGTAGTCTGGTAGGTGCTTGATTTTGAAGAATAGATGACTTAGGATTCAGGACATTGACAGTAGAGTTTGCCGAATCTTCTGGACGAGATTTTAAAAGTACAATAATGCATCTGATGTTGTAAAGGGTTGCAGGAGGGAGGCTCTGGTGGAGAGTTGGTACTAGTCCTGGGTTTCAACCAGTGATGTGCAGTTATTTGATTTTGTAAATGACCGACTGTTTTGGTTTATTTTAACCATGGATTTGTTTTTGAGAAACAAATCAAAATTAAACAACTGTTGGTTTGGGTTATTTGGAAACATCAAAGAACCAGCACTTTGCATGAAACAACTGGCAAAGAACCCACAGTTAGAAAAGTTTTTTTTTTTAAATTTCAAAATAGTTGAGAACCTAGGTTCTAAACCAAAACTCAGTTTTATACATAATCATGAGGAGGCCGAAAAACATGTGCAAGAAGACAAGAACATCAGGCGCTGGACAGTGCTCAATGGGGGTATTTAGCGTCTCACAAAAGGAACCGGGCAAACTCAGTTTAGCACCAAACTTGCTACTAAACTTAGTTTCATGCCACAAAAAAAACTGATTGTAAGAAAGGATACATGAAAAACCCAAAAAAAATTGTCAAAAAACTATATATATATATATATAACTAAAAACCATGATATGTGAGAATGACTCTTGAAAACCCTCCCTGAAAACCGATGGTTCAAAATTTTGTGAGACCATTAATGCTAAAAACCACCTGGATTTTTTGTGAAATTCTGAAAACTGGGGCGATTCTTAGAACCTGCCACAAAATTTGAAATTGACGATTCTTACAATACAAGTGAGAACAACCCAACACTGGTTGAAACAACCGCCCAACACTTGTCTAATCCATGCAATATGACATTTCTTTATTGAATTGCTAAAACTTTGTGAGAAAGGAAATTGCTCAGTTCTTTTCCACTACAAACCTTCTAGAGTGTTTTAGGTGCTTGACTTTGTAGCATAGATGAATTAGAAAATCGACAGCACCTTTGCCAAGGTAAATTGTAAATTTGGCCTAGGGGGCTTTGTTTCTGGGATATGGAGTCCCCTCCTATCACTAGACTATAAAGTAGGTACCGACAGACCTATTACACAAATAATAGCTTGTTGAAGTACTATGTTATTTGTTAAGTTACTGGGGTGGGAGCAGCTATTCTACAGGGAACATTTCAGTGACAATTTTTTATTTTGTATATTGAGAAATCATGAAAGGTTCTATTGGTTAATTCAAGAGGATCCTCAAAGTTTCAGAGTATTATGACGAAGCTAGTCCAAGGTCCAAACAAGCTGGGTCATTTTTACACAAAGTTCTTGTTTTTGGTCATGTATCCTGAAGGCCAAAATGACCAATGAATAAAAATGGAACACATCTCAAAAGCCAATAATTTAAATTCTGGAGGAATCCACAAACATAACCAAAAAAGAATCATGCCTCCAAAACCTCAATTTATTTCTTATCATCATCAACTATAGATATCAATATCGTTTTATTCATAGATTAGCATAAGACGTTGTCTTGCTAAACTCAGGTGAGCTATGTTCCTTTTGCAATTTTGCAAATTTGAAGGTTGTTCAATTTTAGCTCTTGACAAAAGGGGGGCATGAATTAAGGCAATTTGCATCATTTTGTCATTCATGATTAGACGTAAGTTTTACATTCTTTTTTTTCAGTGTTTTTGAAAATTTTCAATGTTGTATTTGCTTACATTTCACTAATCACATGTGTTTGTAAGGTTTGTAAGAATATGGGACGACCAATGGTTTTTTGTGAATTTGTGATATAGCCACGATGAGAGTGATTCATAGGAAAATTTAGCCAAAGCTGGCTACAAGCTACATATGAAATTGAACTGTTTTAAACATCTTTCTATATTTTTGGTTACATACTTGAACCATGTATCGAAATATGGTGATTTTGTTTAAATTTTGATCGAACTATGTCTATTGAAGATCTGAAAAAGGCACTCGATTTAAGCACTTTTAATTTTTTAGATATCTTTATGGCTATTTATAGCCAACGGAAAAAAGGCTAGAAAAGACATTAATAAAGTGAGTTTACATCATTTGTTTGAGAAACACAGAATTGGAGAACTATCAGTTTTGGGGTATTTCAGAAACATGAAATAACCAGCAGTTTTTATGAAAGAAGTGGCAAAGAATCAACAGTTAGAAAAGTTGTTTTCTTCATATTTTCAAAAAAATTGAGAACCAAAGTTCTATAACAAAACAGGTTTTCTGATTTTTTTTCACCCCCACTGGGTAAGTGTGTATACCCGGGTTGATAATCGGTAGGTATCTGTAGTAGACTCTAATACACGCACAACAATGGTTCAAACCAGTGTTGTTTGGTTCTAATGTAGGGGCTAATTCCCCAGTATATCTTGGAAAAAAAATCTACAACCTTAATTGGAACTCCAATTGACTTTCGAATGGGAATCAGAACTGGGAACTAACATCCAGCTAGAATTCGACCTAGAACTAACCGCAATACTGGGTTTATATAGGCTTTCATATTTCATTGTTGAGAATTTTTTTTGATTAGAGACGTTAAACATGTTCTTAGTGTAAGAAAAAAATCAGGTATTTTTTTCCTGAATAATGAAAATGGGGGTTGGGTGGGGTGGCAATGGCATTGTGCATACTAGGGGTGGTTTACATTAGACTACTTGGGCTTGGGACCACAAAAATTTAAATCTCTCATTGGTCCAAAGTGAGAAGGGTGGTCAATTTGGGTTTACATTAGTGTAATTTGAAGCTTGTCTAGGACCAAGCTAATGGCCTTGCAGGAATTAAACTTTGGTCTGGAAAGTCGGTTCCCTTGCCAACTTGGTTGGAGTTGTCAAATCGTCTCTTTCTTTTTTAGAAACTTGTTCCTAAGACAACCCCAACCTCCAAGTCCCTTTTTTTGCAGGTAATCTCTTTCTCCCCGGGGAACTTGCTAGACGTTTAGGTACATCAGCAGTTGTATTAGTGCCGTAGGCGTGAAGGCAACTTGTGGGAGGGCTGGGTTTGAAAGATGTATCCTTGGGGGCGGGGTCCCTGAGGCTGATGCAGCATTGAATTGCTCGGTTCCAGAGCGGTGCATCAAGTACGTGTCAGACTGGAGTTATGCTGCAAATGCAGCAGACGACTTACATAGTTTTGTACTGACAAAAATATGACGCTCAAGATCACACAAGATTGTGATCAGTCTGGAAATAAGTCATGTGGCCAAAAGTACATGTAAGACTAGTCATGGGGACCAGCAAGGTCGAATCTAGTAGAGTTTTTAAAGACAAGAACAGACCTCTGATCATTATCAGGTAGGCTCTGGCTTGAGTGACCCAGCACCCACGAACGCACCACCCCACAAAGTCCCGTTCTGAGGGGGTGGCTGGGGGAAGGAAATCCCTGAGGCTGATGCAGCATTGAATTGCTTGGTTCCAGAGCGGTGCATCAAGTACGCATCAGACTGGAGTTATGCTGCAACTGTAGCAGACGACCTTGATAGTTTTATACTGACAAAAATATGACGCTCAAGATTACACAAGATTGAGATCAGTCTGGAAATACGTCATCTGGCCAAAAGTACATGTGAAGACTAGCCATGGGGACCGGCAAGGTCTAATCTAGTAGAGTTGGTGGTTTTTAGAAAGAAGAACACACCTCTGATCATTATCAGGTAGGCTCCGCCTTGAGTGAACCAGCACCCACGAACGCAGCATCCCAAAAAATTCCGTACTGGGGGACGGGGGTGAGAAAATCCCTGAGGCTGACGCAGACCATTGAATTGCTCAGTTCCACAGTAGTGCGTCAAGTACGCATCAGACTGGAGTTATGCTGCAACTATAGCAGACGACTTTCATAGTTTTATACTAACAAAAATATGATGCTCAAGATTACACGAGATTGGGTTCAGCCTGGAAATAAGTCATGTGGCCAAAAGTACATGTGAAGACTAGTCAGGGAGACCCAGCCAGGTCTAATCCTCGAAACCACCACAAAAATGCAATAAAAAGATCAACGACCAGAACAATCGCACAGGGGAGGAAAAAAAAAAGGCAAAGAAAGGTCAAAACACAACCACCCGCAGGAATCAAGAAAAAGGAGAAAGCTAGTCCCTCTCATGTCCCTCTCATGGTAAGAAGCTATCTCACCAATGGCCCCTCTAATGTCGCCTGCATGCAAATCACAAGATCTAATAATAATGGGTCTAATCTAGTAGAGTTGGTGGTTATTAAAATTCAAGAACAGACCTCTGATCATTATCAGGTAGGCTCTAGCTTGAGTGATCCAGTACCCACGAACGCACCATCCAAAAATCCCGTTTTGGATTTTTTGATGGGAACCTGACGGTGGGGAGTTTGGGGTGAGTTAAGGATTTTTCTCTTCCCCCTCTTCCTGCCCCTGAGAGGTTTTTTTTTAAAGAAAAATTCTTTCAGCCCCTACCTCCAACCTACCTATTGACCTCTACCTACCTCCCCCGAACTGCCTACCTCCCCCTAACTACCTACCTTCCCATATCCACCTACAAACCTCCTTCCTACCTCCTTCCCTCCTACCTACCCCCATTCCTCGTCCCCATTCTTGCCCTTTTGCCTCCTCCAATGCATCGTCACAATCATTAATGCGTTTTCATCCTCACTCTTGGTGCTCCTATTCATGTTGTTTTTACTTCTCACTCCTACTTCTAGTGCTATTTGCTCTTGTTCTTGGGGTTCCTCATTCTCATTCCTATTGTTTTTGGCTCTCACTCTTGCTACTACTACTACTCTTGTTGTTTTTCACTCTTGCTCCTAGTGCTCCTACTCCTAAATTTTAAGTCTCTTTGGAGGTAATTTTTTGTATTTGTGTCATGAGAAATATGACAAAAAACACATACTAGTAATCTTTTCATCACCATAATCATGGAATTAATAAGCCAAAAAACTATTTTTCATTATGTTCATACATTTTCAACAAGCATTTTATCAACAATAGAATAATAAAGTGAAAAATACACAATGCCGATGGTCCCATTAAAGAAAAAAACACTAAATAATAAAAATCTAGTGATTCTTTAGATTCATATTGAAATATTACACAAGAAAGTGAGTGAAGTGCAATGTTAAAACATTGAAATTTAGTATCAATTGAATTTTAAGGTTAAAACACTAAACAATCAAACTAGATGACAATTGAAATACAGCACACAATTACGGAGTTGGCAATAACTACTTTGTAATCAACTTTGAGCCACAAGATTCCTAAGGTTAAAAAATTATGTTAAAATAACATTAAAAACAATGGGAGCTATTACAAAACAGAATTTTGATGTGTATTTTAAATTATTTCAACAAATGAAACAACATCTTTTTATTAAAGGTTTATTTTAAGTCACATTTTGTTATCAAAAACCACATCTATATAAACATGATTATTCTTTCAAATCACATGATTTTTTTGACTATTTCAATTGTGTGACAATTTCAAAACATTTTATTATACAATTTCAATGCCTAAACAATATTTTTTGATGTAATTTTATTCATTTAAAAAATGTGTCATTTTTTTAGTATTGTGCACATGTGAATGATTGATACATATTAAGATTCGATTTAAGGATGTGCAAAGGAAAACATGAACTATGTTTAAAAAGAAAATGCTAAAAAAATACAAGATGGTTTAAATAACTCAAGTTGACTAAGCCAACATCATCTTCTGCCAAAGTGGCTTCATTCTTTTAGATTGTGCATTGCTTTCAAAATATTTTGTTGTCAATTCTTCCATCCATTTGCATTCTTCCCAAAACAATGTTTTTCCTCTCCCAATCCCATGCATCCTATCACAAGACTTCATAATCTATATGTTGAAAATCCTTTCGCATTCCTATAGCAAAAACATACATCCCATACCTATCTATTGAAATCCTTGTTCTTATTTGCACTAAATTTAGACTTGAAAAGATATCCTCTCTTTAAAAAGGTGACACAAACTTGTTTATGTTGTGACTTCCACAACTATGTAAAGATATAACCAAACATGGTGAAAAGAAAATATTATTGTACCAATAAATATCATTGTTCTTCATTCTGGCTCCTAGTGTTCCTAGTGCTCTTACTCTTCTTGTTTTTCACTTTCATTCTTGATGTTCCTAATGTTCCTACTCCTATTGCTCGTCACTTTTGTTCTTCATGTTTTTGTTCCTATTTTTCTTCACTTTGTTCTTAGTGCTTTTGTTCCTATCGCTCTTCACTTTCATTTTAAGTGTTTTTGTTCCCATTGCTCTTCACTTTCATTCTTGTTATTCTTGCTCCTTGTTCTTGGCTTTCGTTCGTGGTGTTTCTGCTTCTACCATCCCCCCCCCCCCTCTTTCTTAATTTTGTTGCCATCACCCATGTTTCTCCTTGTTCTACCATTACAACCCCTTTTCTTATTTTACCATTGCTCCACCTTCTCCTAGTTTTATTAACATTTCCTTCCCTCTCTTGATGCTACCATCCACCTATTAGCAGCACCTCCCTCTTTCTTGGTCTGACTGCCATTACCTTCCTTCTCTCCCGGTGTTGCCATCACCTTAAACCCTAAAACCCTCCTGGTAGCACCTTTTTTTACTACTACTATCTACCCTTTTTTTTGGTTTTCACCTTTTTCCTTGTGCTACTTTTTGACTCCTTATGTTGTTTATTTTTTTGGGTTATTGTTTGGTGCATTTGGTTGTTTAGTTGAAGATGGCCCCTTTCACAAGGTTAAAAAGGATGAAAGTTCCATGCATCAAACCCTTAGCCATTGATGATAACAACAAGGTCGATGATTCAACAATTGTATTAATAGTGGTGGTTAAAGGGCAAGATATTCCAAATGAAATAATGTCTTTTTGATACATCAATTCATTTTTCAAGATTAATGGCTAAAGGTGAAGATCTTCAAAGTGCATAAGTTGAAAGATCTATTATGGATGCAACAAATAAACCACCAATTATGGTGGTTGAAGGTCAAGTTGTTAGAATTCACCAATTAATTCGGCTAACATTAATCTACATTGCAATTTCTCACCTCACTTATTCTTTATTTTTTGTCACTTTTCAAAGTTAGCAATTTGGTTAACACTAATGTTAAAAAAAACCCCACCCCACCTTCCTTCATGCAAAAAGGAAGGTGGGGCCTTTTTTGGCCAATTTTTTTCATGCAATACCCCCATGCTTCAATGACATTAATTGCACTTAGCAATTAATTCAATGGTGTGTAAGTAATACCCTCATTTTTCCCAATAATTCATTCACTGGGGGTGCATGTAATACCGTCATCATTTAGTGCCTTTTATTGATGTTGATTTCCTTGTAGATCAAGATTTAAACTTTCCATGGGCAAAGGAGGGTTCAAGATGGGCATGCAAGGTGGTTGGTTGTCCAACCACATTTTCGACCACATGGCACCTTGTTCGGCACTTGGCAAACACTAGAAGAAAATTGTGTATTTTCGACTAGTGTTTGTAATTAAATTTCAGTCGCAATAGACATTTTGCAACTAAAATCCTTGTAGTCGCCTAAGATAAGTCACATGTGATAAATTAGTCGTAAATGACAAAAGGTATTGTATGAAAAAAAAATCAACAAATACATTTCATCCTTTGACTACATTATATACGTATCGTCACATGCAACTAAAATGCAACTATTTTTGTAACAATTAAAGGCAAATGATGTGTTGCCATGTGTTTTAATATTTGATAATTTAAAATATTATTAATATTATTTTGAAATACTATAAGACGTTCAATTTTAATACTTGTATGATCTTATATTATGACATGTGGCCCAATGTAAGTATGCCATGTGGCATTAAGAAGAAAAATATTAAAATATTAATATTAAGTTGGTAGGTACTTAGGTAGGTACACAAATATGTGCTTACAAACCTAGGTTACATACCAAACTACCTATTTAGGTTTTTTTTTTAAAAAGGAAAGTTCTACTTTCTTAGGTTAAATACCTACTCATATAGGTAGGTACTTAGATAGGTAGGTACATAGGTCAACCTAGGTGGGTAGGTCAAACTAAGTACCTACATAGCTAGGTAAATAAGTAGGTTGGGAAGGTATGCACTTTTAAAATGTGCATAATTTTTTATTTTTTTGGGTTGATTTTTTTATTAGTTCATCCCATGTGCACAAATTTCTTAATGTGAAATTGAATGACCACACCCCCTTGTTTATATAGTGTTCAAAATAGGAATGAAAAACAAACAATATGGGATAAGTTTTGAAGTTCCAACTTCCTCACAAACTAAGTTGTAATTCCAATATTTTCTTAACGCCTTACTTTCTTAGTTTTTAGATTTCTAAACAATTCAAGACCTACATAATTATATAATCATTTAATTAATAATATTAAATTTACATTAATTTAAATTATAAATTACACACTACAAATATTTAGTATTCAGTATCAATTGCTTAAATAACCAATAAGTTGTTAATATTTAACAAACTAACTATCTAGTAACTCACAAATTATTAATACATAACTCACAAAATTAAATATTTAAGATATTTAAAAATATTTTATTACTTTTTAAAAAATATGTTTGAATTATATATAATATAATTAATGTATAACTAATTTAATGATTATAATTTTGAAAATAACTATTTTAAATATTTATGTTAAAATTATAAGTAATAGATTAACAATTTTTATTAGAAAATAATTTTTTACACGAATTAAAAAAAATCAATTCATTACATTACTTATTGTATAATTACATTTAATTTGTAAAAACAATTATAGGTCAAGAATTTTTTTGCTTTTGCTAATTATTATTTGTAAATAAAATAAATTGCTAAACATATTGTTAATTTTCATAATTACTTGAAAATTATTGTAAAAATCATAGATGATTAATCACAAAATTTAAAAATTATATATATAATTCATGAAATGAAAATCAATAAAATAATTATTTTCACTACACTATAGGTTTTCCAAATTTTTAATTCAATTTGAAGTTATAAATTACAGAATGTGAATAATGTTCAATTAAAAAATAATTATGCACATACTAATTAATTCTTATATGAAGTAATTGTAATGATTTTAAAGTAATGTCACATTAATTACATTAATTGATTAGGTCTAATATAAAAATATAAATTTTAAAAAATACACAAATCTATGTTACAATAATTATTATTATATGTAACTAAGTTTTAATAAAAATAATCATTTATAATTATTTATAAAAGTGATATACTATGGATAACACTACTAGAAAAAATCCTTAAAGCTCAATCCATAATTTCTTGAATTAAAATATAAATTTAAGATTCCAAAATAATAATTCAAAATTCAAATATCAAATTCTAGATCAAATAAGTTTTTTGAAGTTAAATAATAAATTTCAGAATAAAATGTCAATTTTCAAATTAAAAATAATAAAATTCAAAATTAAAATGTCCATTTTAAGATTCAATTAATAATTTTCTGAATTGAAATATTAATTTCAATAATCCAAACTAATAATTTGGAATTCAATTTTATATTTTCAAGTCAAATAATTTCTTAAAATTTAAATTTAGAACTTCAGAATTCAAATATCAAATTTCAAGTTCAAATAAAAGTATTTAAAATCAAAATGTCGATTTTTAGATTCACTATTGCTTTTTGAATTGAAATAATGATTTCTAGATTTGAAAATAATAATGTAGAAATCAAATATTAATTTTTAGATCAAATAAGGTTTTTGAATTTAAATAAAAAATTTCCAGATTTGAACTGTCAATTTTCATAGTCAAATAATTGAATATATTCAGAATTGAAATGTCCATTTTTAGACTCAATTAATAATTTTCATACTGGAGTATTAATTTTGAGAATCCAAAATAATAATTTGGAATTAAAATTTCAAGTTCAAATCAAATGATCATTTGAAAATTTAAATGAAAACATTTCAGAGTTGAACTATAAATTTTAATATTTATATTAAAATATTCAAAATTGAAATGTCCAGTTTTACAATCAATTATAATTTCCTGAATTGAAATACGAATTTTTGGGTTCAAAAATATTAGTGTAGAATTCAAATATCAAATTTTAGATCAAATAAACCTTTTTAAATTTAAATTGAAAATATCATGTTCAAATCCAAAATCTAAAATTCAAATAATGTTTTAAACAATTGAAATAA
>Ga0209208_10008855_pt1 | contig 13335 bp, 4 predicted proteins | sample S1TSphfallax_3_FD_187694 | JGI IMG/M metagenome (GOLD analysis project Ga0209208, IMG submission 187694) | Host-associated microbial communities from peat moss isolated from Minnesota, USA - S1T2_Fd - Sphagnum fallax MG (SPAdes) (version 2) | ecosystem: Host-associated > Plants > Peat moss >...
AAAAAAAAATTGATATTTCATTTTTATTTCATTCTCATACAATCTTTTGGTTTATTGAAATTTTTGTGATCTGAAATGTAATTATTATACTTAACTTTAAATTTTAAATTACAAATAAAAAATAAATACTTTAAAATAAAATAAAATAAAATAAAATAAAAAACATGTCACAGCCCTCATGTATTTTAACACTTTTATTTTAGTTCTAATTACTAACTCAGTACTAATTAGTAGTTGTTGCAAACTATTAAGCTCTCTCTTCTTTCTTGGTCTTAATGGTAAGAGATTTATTATATTAAATATGTACAATTATGATGCTAAAAACTTAGTACTAAATAATTAAGTAGTTGGTGCAAACTAAGCTCTCTTCTTTCTTGGTCTTAATGATTAAAAAAAAAGTATTTATAGTATTAAAATCTGTATTAATTATGATGCTAAAAACTTAGTACTAAATAATTAAGTAGTTGTGCAAACCAAGCTCTCTTCTTTCTTGGTCTTAATGATTAAAAAAAACATATATTTATAATATTAAAATCTGTATAATTATGATCCTAAAAGCTTAATAAAAGCTCTTGGAAACTTTTTGAGTAGGTGTGAACTTAATTAGGATGGTGGGGGGGTTTTTTGGCCTTGCCTACCAAGGCAAGGATTATTGTGTTTAGATTCATTATAGAGTATATTGTAGCTTAAGGGATTTTTAGAGGCCCCTAGGTCATAATAATATAATAATACCAAGGTCTATTTTTATTATATGAGGATTTTTGAAAGATGATATTTTGGCTTGTGTTGAAACTTGAGATTAGTTATAATAGAGTTAATAATAATATCTTGAAAAAAAAATTTTGAATTTTTTTTTTTAGAGGATTGTTTTGAGAATTATTATATTTTTGCATGGTGAAATATTTGAGTTTCCCATAATTCTTCTTCTTCTTTTGCCTTCCAATAATGTTAGCCCTATCATTCCACTTCTCTAAACCCTTAAACCCTAAAATGCTAGCCCTATCATTCCACTTCTCTAAACCCTTAAATGCTAGCCCTATCATTCCACTTCTCTAAACCCTTAAACCCTAAAATGCTAGCCCTATCATTCCACTTATCTAAACCCTTAAACCCTAAAATGCTAGAAGGCTTTGTGGGTTCAATGGCTAATTGAGCATTTATTCATTGGCACATGTGAGAGGGGGCCAAAGTGTTGAATTCCCTCTTGGAAAAGGAGCCAAGCTGATTTTTATTTTTTTTTGAAATCAATGTAATGATTGGAAACCCCTAAGTCTAATCAATTTTTGGATGAAGTAAGTAACTTCAACTGCCAATTTGCCATTTAATGCTCTGCAACTAACAATTATTGCCCTTGGACCCATGGTAATATCATTCATCCCACCATTCATCCCATTCATCCCATCCATGAAGCCAAATCTGGCTACATTTTAATTGCACAAAGAAATTGGGGTTTTAGGTTTAGCTAGTTGGGTGTTGATGGATGTACTCCATCCTCATTTGCTGGGAAGTGTACTGAGTACATCCAAAAAAATCCTCCTTCATGGCTTGTTACTTAAGACTTTAGGTTAACTAACACCTAAACTCTCATACCCATGGTCAAGAGTACCATAGAAAAAGGAGCAGCTTCTGCACATATCTGCCAATTAATTAATTTTAAAGATTTTATCTCCAAAAAAAAAAATTCTAGATTATTTCAAAATATGTACTCTTCTTTTTCCTTGGAAAAAAAAGAAAAAAAAGAAAAGTAGCTTAATAATTTTTTAATTTTGGAAGGAATTTTTGTATTTATAGTTGACACAACTTGTGTGTGATATTATGGTTCTAACTTCTAATATTATTGGGTTCTTCAAATCAATGGAACAATTTGGTCATATTATGGGTGTTTCTGGAAACCTAATTTTTCAAATCTGGTGTGGGTAGTAGTAAGGATTCAACTTCCACCAATTTCACACAGAGCTCCAGTTATCATTAAATTTTGTGTCATAAACTTTTTGTTTCAATCATCAACTACAATTCACCACATGAGTGGTGAAAGAAGGTACAATCAAATTGATTACATTTTCAAAAGAAAAAAAACACACTATTTATTCACACTACTTACAATGTAGAATCAAACCCATAGAATTGAAATGGGGTTTATAATATATATAGACCCATCTAGCACGCCTCACTCTAGTAGTATGTAGGAGAAGGTACCATTTTTAAGGTATGGGTTCACCTTGGAACCCCTTGTTTAGGGCTTAACTTCTTTGATAGTACACACCAATGGGTTTATGCAATAGCCAAGGCTGATTTTATGCTCTGGTATAAAATTTTATGCTCTGAAACTTGAAAGCATTCGGTGTTATACTTTCATTTATTCGTATGGCCCCCAAAAAATTTTTTGTGCGTGACATTTGGTGGCGTGACTTTTTGGTGTTCTACAACAACAATAACACAAGAAAGTCGTGCACACATTTTTATTTTCAAGTAGAATCAAATGAGAGGATGATACACAACACTAAATGTGCTCTTTTTTTTTCTTTTTTTTTTGTGTACAACATCTTCCTTTTTGTTTTTGTTTAGCGGGAAAATGTGATTGAGAGTTTGAAGTTTTTAAAAAATCCATTGCATATCTCCATGGGGATTTTGAATTTCAAAACAATAATGTGCAAAGCATTTTGAAAACAAACCCATTTTATGCTTTGTGGAGATATCAACTTCAATGATAAATATAATCAAATTATACACAATATTTTCTCTAACAAATTCTAGCCATCATAATCCCCACCACAAAAAAATGGTTTTTGTTAATGATACATGATTTTGGTAAACAATTTTGCCATCGGAATCATCAATGAATGAACTTAACTGAAAGAGAGATTTTTGCTCCCCCGTCCCTCCACATACAAAAAACAATAGAGGGTTTACATAGAAGCATTTCTTTGGAACAACAAAAAATTTAGGGAAATAAGTTTAAACTCATGTCAAACATGTTTGCCAACACAATCACAATATAATTAATGTTGCAAAAAACACAATAATGAATGGGTGTTTTAGTGAAAAAAGGATTTTGGTTAAACACAAAAAATGATTATGTTGCCAATGAAAACACAATCATGAATGCTTAATTTATTGAGAAGATTTTATTTGATATACACAGATTTTTCAAATTGTCACATAATTATGTTATTATCTTTGTATGTGCATCGATTTTTTTTAATTAAGCATTTTTGCACCGAGGTGTGTTTTTTCTTTCAATGTTTTCGATATTTATTTAAAAATTGGTGTGAATGCTTTTTTTAAAAATTTAGCAAAGTTAGTCAAATTTACACTAGAAAAACTAAAGTTTCCCAACTTTGTGTAGCTATAATAGAGTAATAGAGTTTTCCTTAAAAGTCATCCTCTCTTCACCCTATCTTTGGGCCTCTTTAGCTCTCTCACAATTTGGAGAAAATTTTAAAAAAATTTTTGGGAAAGATTTTCTGGAACTTTCTTCTTTTTTAGGTCATAGTTTTATACTATGGAAAAATAATTTTTTTTTTTTTTTCAAATTTTGTGAGGTAGTTTAGAGGTGGGTTGGTGATCATGCTACAAGATGACTTAAGCCAAATTTGACTACAATTCAGAGAGAAAAATAGAAAAAAAATAAAATTAGGGTCTCTCCTATATTTTGGGCAACATGTTGGAACCTATTGTCTAAATATGGTGATTTTAAAATGCTTTCCCCCTCATATGTGAGCCCAATTTAATTTAATTTAATTTAATTTAAATTTTTTCCACCCAAAAAAAGTCCTTTGAATCAATCACAAGCAACTCCACTTCTTTTGTCCCATGGACGCAAAAAAAATTCGCCCAAAAATAAAACACTCCGTATATGGAATGGTGAAGCCCCCAAGCCCATTATTATGTTCGGCAAGGTGCCATATGAGCCCATTAGGGTGAGCTAGACAAACGTAATCGGGGCCACCGGGGGGCTATTCCATAACATGAAGGTCTAAGGCAAGCAAATTCCACAATGATTTACAAAACAATTTATGTTCAATCGACACATTTTGGTCACAATTGTTACGTAATATGATCATCAATGGAAGATTATGTCAAGAATACGGTTAACAAAATGACATAATTTGCCACACTAGACCATTATGTACTCTTTGGAATGATCTAGTTGCTTCTTCCCCTTATGTTCGGTGCGTCCCCCCTAGCTTGCCCTAATTGGTGAGGGGGGCCGTTGCATTAGGGTGAGCCACCACATTATTATGTCATAATTTGATGGAATCAGATTATGCCATATAATGTGGTGAAGAAAATGATGGAATTAGATTATGGCAAATAATGTGGTGAAGAAAATGACATAATCAGATTATGGCATGTAATGTGGTGAAGAAAATGGCATAAGCAGATTATGCCGTGGAATGTGGCGTAGGAAATGACATAATCTGCCCCACCTCGTTGTTGTTGCCCAGGAGCAGGAGGAGGAGGAGGAGGGGGGGGAGGGCTGTAAGGGCAGCCTGGTTGCAAGCAAGGAAAGAAAGAAAAGGAGGAAGAGGCGCGCGCTCAAATCTCGCGGCCAGGTTTAGAAATCTTCATGGCGGCAGGTAGCCACAAGAGTCGGCGATGGTGTGCACATGATGATCATGCAGCAGCAGCAGCAGTAGCAGCTCCCACGCATTCACCAACACCGACGATTTCAAAACCACCCACTTCCCCAAAAAAAAACTCAGCTGTAAATGGTTGTACTTACTGTTGATGATTCTTCTTCCTTCTCCTTGTGCTTCTTCTGCTTCTTCTGTTGTGGCTCTTCTGCTTCTCCTTCTTCTTCTTCTTCTTCTTCTTCTTTTGTTGTTTTTGCAATATAAGCTGAGTATAGGTGCTGTTTTTTTAAAATTTTTTATGTTGGTTTTTGTAATGTGTTTTTGCTTCTGCAATATGAGCCTGGGAAGCGTGCATTGCTTGATTGAAGCCTCTGCTTGAGTATTGAGGGACTCTGCATGTGTTGAGAGAGAGAGAGAGAGAGAGAGAGAGAGAGAGAGAGAGAGAGCATTGGGCCGGGGATTTGTTGTGGGACGGATTTGAGGTTTCAAGTATGAATAGCTCGTTCTTGTTTGAGGAAGAGAAGGGTGAATTTCTGAGAGGCACTAGGGTGCGGGGGCGGGCCAAGAAGCCTAGTCATGGGTCGAGCTCCTCGCGGAAAGCTGTATTGAAGGATGATCATGCTGCTGCTGGTTTCGATGTGGGTACAGGGAATGTCGAAGCTTCTGATGATGCCGGTGTTGATGAGAGTGATTTCCAGTTCGATATTCCAGCTTCCATTCATGCGTCGTTGCAGAATGACAAGCTTGAGAGCTGCACGACGACGCTAGTGGCAGGTGCCTTGTTTCCGGAGCCGTTTCTTAATGGCCAGCATGAAGATACTATAACTGTTGCAGAATTCTTGGCCAACACTGTAGGGCTGCAGGAAGAGCAGCAGCAGCTGAAGGCGCGTGTTACTGGGTTTGATGAGATGGGAGAACCTGTGGAGGTCAGGAAGCATATCGTCGCTGTTGGTGGCAACAGCTCGGCAGAGGATATGGGAGTGGAAGCAGCGCATGAGAATGAGGTGAGCCCGGCGCTGGGCCGGTTATCAGATCCGGCGGCGCTGGAGGAGCTGGGGAGTGTTGCGGTAGTGGGGAAGAAGATGGATGGGGACAATGCTGCATTAGGTCCTCAGGTGAAAGGTGCAGTACTGTCAAATGGTGGGGTGGCGAAGAAGAAGCTCCAGCAGCAGCAGCAGTCGACACAGGTAGTTGGACCCTGGGTATCCAAAGTGCGTCCTTCTGCAGCACCAGCTGCACAGCTACAGTATGCGGCGATGAAGATGCTTTTGAAGCTCGACGACGTCGTGGACTCCGGGATCACTGATGACTTCTCGCAGCAGCAGCTTCCTCCTGACTCTTCTTCCAGTTCTCCTACAGCACGTAGTGCTAGTCCTTCAGGTTTAAACATCACGATTCCTGTCGCGGCATACCCATTGCCCAACCCTCAAGCCCTTCCAGCTTCCCCAGCTGCTAGTCGTTCAGAAGCCGACTCCCGGATCTCTTCTCATATCCCGCAAGCGCAGGTCGATTCAGGAAGTAAGAAGTTCCCTACTGTCGTCATCAAGCACTCAGAAAGGTCGCCGTCGAAGTCGCCCACGAGGCCCGGGAGGCCGACCAGCCCCGACATGAGCGCACACAGAAACAGAGATGGTCTCAACAAGTCTCCCGCAAGAGCACCGTGGTCTTCGGATACAAGGAAGCACACCAACGGCTTCAAGTCCCCGACGTCCAAAGAGAAAATGCACGTCGCGAGTAGTCCGCGAGGTCGAGAACAGAACGGGTTCAAGTCTCCGACGAAGCTAGATAGGTGGCCAGGTGATCACATGAGCTCCACGAAAGACATCAAGTCCGACATCAAGCCGCAGGCGTCGTCTCCGGAACAAACTCGTCGGAGGGCACGAGAGCCTCGATACATGTCGCCGACCAGGTCGACCTGGTCAGCAGCAGCTGCAGGCGGATCCGCGTGGTCGGAGACGACGGGTGGGTTCAAGTCGCCGAGTAAGAACTGGGCCTCCGAAGGCGATAGACAAAGCTCCAGCTCTTCGTCTAGTGTTGCAGTTGCGAGTAGGAGAAGCAAGTCGCCCATTAAGGCAAGGGCGGAAGTTGGGGAAGCAGGGAGGGATGCACAGTCCAAGCTCTTCACTAGGTCTTCTGAAGAGTCGAAGCCGGTGGCCGCGATGAACCAAGTCTCTGCTGCTGCTGCAGTGAAGGCGAAGCTGCAGCTGGCGACGACAACGAACTTTACACCCACAACAGCCAGCGGCTTCAACTTCAAGTGCGAGGAGAGAGCACAGAAGAGACGGGAGTTCTATGCGAAGCTGGAGGAGAGGATGAAGGCCAAGGAAGAGGAGAGAAAGCGAGAGGAAGCTAAGAGACTGGAAGAGAAGGAAGCTCAGTTCAAAGAGCTTCGCAGAGCTTTGACATACAAGGCGAATCCGGTTCCAAGCTTCTACCAAGAGCCTGTACCACCCAAACCTGAGCTGAAGAAAATTCCACCTACTCGAGCTAAGTCCCCCAACTTCACACCCTCAAGGAGAAGATTGAGCTGCTATGCAGACCTCACAAATGGACAACGACCTGAAAGAGCAAACAGGATGATCAGCAACGCAGCAGCTGGTGGAAGACGAAGACATAGCAGTGGCAGCATGGGTACCAAACCTGGAGCTTCACAAGGCTCGAGTGCAACATCTAGTGAGGATTTCACTTCTGCCAGTGTGCAGCTGCAGGATATCTTGAAGCCAGCAGCAGCAGAATCAAGCTTTGATTCAGCAGGGAGAAGGATCGTTCATTGCTCCAACAGCTTGAGTCTGATTGAAAATCCTCCTCCCATGTCAAGATCAGCTCTTGAAGATCATGAGGTAATCTTATACACTGATGCTGCACAGACTGAAGAGAAGGTAAAGATCCAGCTTGTAATGACAAGGAACAGTAGTCTAGAAGAAGAAGAACTGCAGCTCAAAGAGGAGCTCAGCAATGAGCTTGCAGCATTGGAGATGAGTTCAGGACCTCCTCCTCCAGCCAGTCCAACTGTAAGCAGTGGTGGTGCTGGTGGGGATGAAAGTAAGCAACATGACAGTATAAGATCTCCTCCAGCTTCAAGCTGTGATGTGGAGGCTGGTATGATCAACTGCAATGTGGCAAGAAGCAGCATGTCATCTGCAAGCAATTCTTCTCCTTATTCCTCTGTGAAGGACATTGTCTCTGAATTCTCCAGGAGATTAGCAGGTGAGTCTACCACTACTACTACTGCCACACCAACAGCAACTTCATGAAGAGGAGGAATTCTTTCATCATGCACAGCTGTTGTGCAACTCTAGAATTCTCCTGACTCAAGCAGACACAAAAGTGGATGCTATAAATCGTCAATGTTCCTTCATCAATGTTGTCCTGATGGAGTGATTCTCTCTGTCATGGAGCATTTTTGTCAAGAACTTTTTAAAGAATCTGTCAAATCTGCACATGTTCTGGGTGCTGGATTGATTGATTCTTGTGGAGCATTTTGTCAACCCTGACTGTGGTACTTAGAAGGAATCTGTCAAATCTGCACATGATTTGGGTGCTTGGTTGATTGACTCTCCACATGGAGCATTTTGTCAACCCTGACTGTGGTACTTGGAAGGAATCTGTCAAATCTGCACATGATGTGGGTGCATGGTTGATTGATTCTCCACATGGAGCATTTTGTCAACCCTGACTGTGGTACTTAGAAGGAATCTGTCAAATCTGCACATGATCTGGGTGCTTGGTTGATTGATTCTCCTCATGGAGCAGTTTGTTAACCCAACTGTGGTACTTAGAATCTGTCAAATCTGCATACTACATAAATGCTTGATTCTCATTGAGTATTTTGTCAATCCAATTGTGAATTTAGAATCTGTCAAGTATGCATATGTAGTAAATGCTTGATTCTGATGGTGCATTTTGTCAATTTGATTGTGGAAAAATCTGTTAAATTGTTCTGCATATATGAGTGCTAGATTGATCTCGATGATTGAGAACCTGGCAATACTTTTGTGAAAGATACGTTTCTGTGAAATGTGTGTACATGAGTGCTTGATTCTTTCTCATCATGGAGCATTTTATCAATCTGATTTTGAAAGAATCTGAATGGAATTTGCACACATGAGTGTGATTCTTTCTCATAAAGTGTTTCATCAATCAGGTGCAAAATATTCTGTGGAACGTGCTTAATATGAGTGCATGATTCTTTCTCATGGAGCATTTTTTGTCAATATGATTGTCAAAGAATTTGTTAAATTTGCATATGATTGGTTCTCACAAAGTTTGCCCCATGTATTTAGGTCAAATGGATCCCCTGCGATTGCCCCTTCACTCTTGATTTTGGTCCCTGAATTTGTATGTGTTGAGTGAATTTGGGCTTCTGGTTAAAATCTGAGGGCTTTTACTTGGACCCATTGTTGAATATGTGTGTGCATGTGTGTGTGTTCTACACATAGTGTGTGTTCTAAAGATAGATGACTGTCTTCTGAAGATGTGATATGCTTCTAGAAAATTCTTGCAATTTTGTTCTGCGGGCTTTACAACTGTACATGTGATGATGTTTACACTCCTTTCTGCATTCATGTTTGGAGTGAAATTGCGTTATTTGTGATATGCCTTCTCTATTTCTCTACAGCTGTGCTAATAATGTTTGGTATTTTGCCTCTGTTTCAAGTCCACATTGTGTCTGACAGTTTGCAGTTGTCTGAAGGCATCTTCATTTTGGTTGGTGCTGGTAATTTGTTCATGCCAGCTAACTAAATTGAGTGTTAAGCAGCCCTATGGAGTTGGCAAAAAGTGTAAGATTCATGGACATTATGGAATTTACAATTTGTAGGATGAAGTGAAAATGGTATTTACAAAAAACATGCGTCTCACAATTGCAGTGGATCAACATCCAGTCCATAGTCTATCAAAGGCCTTGATTTAAGCTCTTGCTCATGCTCCCATGCAACGCCATGTACTTCAACTTGCTCATTGTGTGAGCATATGTGCCATTTCCAATCTTGCAAGTTTCCATTACTTTGGTTTCTGTCAATTTGCATTCTCATGCACTTATTAGTTGGTGAAGATGTGTGAATGACACCCAATTTCTGTCTCTTTTAATTTACTGATTATGTGAGATCCATTGCCTTCGGATGTCTACTGGAAACTACACTTTGGAATGAAGCAGCTCCTGTGCAAAAATGAGTGCTCTTTTGAGATTTTCATGTGCATTTCACACATATACAATAGAATTTTAGTGTACAATGTTTCACAAGTTTCACACACTAGAGCACAGATGACAAAGGCCTTTGAGCCCATGTTACTACACTACAACCACACTATTGAGAAGTATGTGTAAACACCAGTGTTGTGTGGTTTGATTTGTATATGAACCACCGGTTTCAGGGGTTTGGCTGTGAAACTTCATGTTCTTTGGGGCTGGTTTTCAGAGAGAAAACTGGCCAGTTTTGAGATGGTTTTCAGCTCATACCCCTGCCTGATTATGCTAATCCAGTCATCAAGGCGATTTTTTACTTTTTACCTCGGTTTTTAATCCAGTTCACAGTCGGTTTTTTTTGAGTACAGATTTGTTGGAAAGCTGATGAAAAAAAACCAAATTTTTTGCATGTTCTTAAGTTTCAAAAACCAAATTATGTTTCAAGCTTGAAGGTATGATGTTACAAGCTCCAACAACAGCACTAAGAAATAACAAATGCAATTCAAAGACTTCTCCTTTGCCAAACTTACATACCCCTTACAACTATGTCAGCCATAATCCAAGGTAAGAGATACAAACACAATATGATAAAAAAATCCAAAGCTCAAAATGGAGACATTTTTTTTCCATAGTACGTGGGTCCAAGGAATAAGGAACACTTAAAGCAACAGATTGTAAATCAATTTGGGAAATCATGAAGATCCAAGAATTCTTCTTGTTTGAGCTCCTCCTCAACTTTGCATCATGTTTTTTCAACAAATTGGAAATCAATTTGGGAAATCATAAACATCCAAGAATTCTTCTTGTTTGAGCTCCTCCTCAAACTTTGCATCATGTTCTTTCAACAAATTTGATTCTGCTTCGCATGCACCTACAAGGTCAAAAGGTTTAAAACACCTAACCCTTGGATCGACATGTCAATTTCTATTCATAAAAAATCATCTGGTTGAGGTGGTTAGTTTACAAATGACACCTTCGGAGTGCAATGAGGATTCCAGCAATGGAGAAAATCTGCTCTGTTTCAATTTGGCTTGTTGGAATCCCAAAGATTTGTGCAGTCGGCATTCCTATCACTAAATACCCCTACTCATGGATGCTCCACCAAGGCAATACGCATTTGCAACTGTTCACATCAACAGGGCGATGGCAGAATCCATCAAACTCATGTGCCACTGCTTGAAAATATACCTTCTGCACTAATTTTCGAAGTCTAAAATAAATCATAGTTGTCACCTTGATTGTCTTGCACTTGAACTTCCACCTCCCACAAAGAAGGGATCATCACCTTGTAACATTGCACCAACAACAGTTTTTCAAATGAACATCATACTCCTTGACCAATGCATATGCGAGTTCACAATCTAGGTAATTCACCACCAACCGCATATTCTTGAACTGGGGATTGAGCATCAACACCAACATATTGTGCCTTTTTTTTTTCAAATGCATGCATAAAAGAGAAGAAAGGTTAAAAAACTTCTAGAATTTGTTGCTTCATGCAAATCACCAACTCTACATCAAACGCATTTGCCTATGGATCACTCGTGCCATTAACGTTAACTAGATGACCAATTTCATCACGAACTTCACATGTCTTGGTGATGATGAATTATAGTGCGTCCCCAAGCAACCAATGTCCACGGCTTTGATTCAGGACACATCCAGTCATGACCAATGACAACACTTTCACCACCATTTCACATACTACCCAAGTTCTTGGAGATGAAATATGACTTTGCAAAGCCATCGTTTGTCGATTATAACACAACACAATTGCGTGTTGATAAGTCAATGCATCTTAAAACAATAAAGCACGACTTGCAAACCTATTCAAATAAAAACCCAATCAAAACCACAAGAATTCACCTTAATTCAATTGAACCCATTAAGCAACCCCAAATTAATCACATCAAGCCATTAAACATTTGAACTTTGAACCTTAATTTAAATGGGGCGTAACAGATTTGAAATCAATGAAAGAAACCCAACAATAACCCAGAAAATTCACCTCTTAAATCAACCAACTCCATCAAAGGTTTATAAAAATCTTTCATCAAGGCATTAATGATATGAACATATGAACCCTAATTCAAATGGGGCATGAAAAAATTCAAATCAATGAAAGAAACCTGATAATAACCCAAGAAGTTCACCTTATATCAACTGACTCTAGTAAGGGTTTATAAAAATCTTTCATTGAGCCATTAATGATCTAAACATCTGAACCTTAATTCACACTTGGGCAAACAAAGCTAAAATCAATGAAAGAAACCCCTTCAAAACCCGAGAAGACTAGCTTAAATCAATTGACTCCATCAAGGATTTATTAAAATATTTTATCAAACCATTAAGCATCTGAACATTTGAACATTTGAACCCTAATTTAATGGGGCGTAACAAAGTTGAAATCAAAGATGGAAACCCAATCATAACTTGGGAAGCTCACAAAAAATAAAACAAGCTAACAAATGGTTTATAAATAATTTACATTAAACATATGTACCTATAAAATTTGAACCCTAATTTAAATGGGGCATAACAAAGTTGAAATCAAAGATGGAAACCCAATCACAACTTGGGAAGTTCACAGAAAAAAAACTGAGGCAACAAATGGTTTACAAATAATTTACATTGAGCATATGTGCATTTAAACTCTGAACCCTAATTTAAATAGGGCATAAAATTGAAATCAAAGATGGAAACCCAATCACAACATGGGAAGCTTACCTACAATAATATGGGGTTAGAAATGGTTTGTAAATAATTTACATTAAGCATATGAACATTTGAAATCTGAACCCTAATTTAAATGGGGCATAACATAGTTGAAATCAAACAAAGAAACCCAATCACATATTGGGAAGTTACCTTAAAATAATCCAAGGCTACAAATGGTTATAAATAAGTTATATTAAACATCTTAAAAATTGAACCTTAATTTGAATGGCCAAAACAAAGTTGAATTCAAGCAAAACAAATTCATCAGATCCAATAAAGCTCATTTAAAATCAACCAAGGCCACAAATAGTTTGTAAATAAATCACATTTATAATGATAGACAAACATTTGAACCCTAATTTGAATGGGCATTATAAAAGAGCTAAAATCAAACAAAAAAATTTCATCAAATCCAATGAAACTCATTTAAAATTTGTGGTGGCAAATCTCACTTTAAATTGAGGCCATTAAGGAGTTGAAATGAAAAAAAAAACCACCTGAACTAAAATCAAATGATAGGGGCATCTAAAGAGTTAAAAAAAAGTAAATCAATGGTGGGAAATCTCACATGAAGAGCTTGTTTCTTATTTTGTGATCATGTTTGATGAGGTTCATGAATGAATAATCCACATTGGTGTGTTGTTTGGCCTTTTGAAAGGCCTTGTCAAATGGAAGTTTGGTCTAAAGTTTCATTGTCACTTCGGCAACACTAAATGCAAAGATTTTTTCGGTTATTTGCTAGTTTTTCAATTACCCCATCTTCACCATCCTTGGACAAATGTCCCCAAATGAGGTTTTCTATACAAATAAAAAACAATTAGAGATTGATTATTTTGATGTTGCCTTCATCACAAT
>Ga0209208_10008856_pt1 | contig 13335 bp, 10 predicted proteins | sample S1TSphfallax_3_FD_187694 | JGI IMG/M metagenome (GOLD analysis project Ga0209208, IMG submission 187694) | Host-associated microbial communities from peat moss isolated from Minnesota, USA - S1T2_Fd - Sphagnum fallax MG (SPAdes) (version 2) | ecosystem: Host-associated > Plants > Peat moss >...
GCTAAGTAAATCAGGTTGATTCCCGACTTTTTCTGGTCGGGAGTCAAATTGACAATTTGATTCCCGACCCTTCTTTTGGCCATAACTTGTGTTTCAGGTGTCCAAATGAGCAATGCGAGCTCATTTCAAACATCTACGTTCCAAAAGTTTTTCAATGGTATAAAGAACGCCACAAGACATTAAGTTCTGACCCCTCAAATCGCTCTTTGAAGTTTTTGGAGTCCACCGGGACTCCATGTCCCAAAGTGGGAATTGCCTTGGGAGTGTGAGGGGTCACTCCCTCACACTTTCCTACACTCCCAAGAGTGTGTGATGTGACTTTCGAGCTTCTTCTTGGCCCGCACCCTTGCAACCCCTTTGTTTTGGTCACAAGCCCAATGCTAGGGTTGTGACACAAAGACGTCCAATTCACATGTTTGGATGATTTATATTATGACATGTGGCCTAATGTACATATGTCACGTGGCACTTTAAAATATGAGTTTAATACAAAATATTAATATTAAGTTGGTAGGCACCTAGGTAAGTACATAAATACATGCCTACAAATTTAATTTACATACCTACCTACTTAAATAAAAATGTAGGTAGGTTGGTCCTACCTTTCCAACTTAAATACCTATTCATATAGGTAGGTATTTAAGTAGGTAGGTACATAGTTCAACCTAAGTGGGTAGATCAAACTAAACACTTACTTCATTGAGTAGATTGGGGAGGTAGGTAATTGTGCATAATTTATTTTTTTGTTTTGGGTTAAACCTTTTGATTCACTCATCCCATGTGCACACATTTTTTAATGTGAAATTAGATGCCCACACCCATTGTTTATATAATGTTCAAACTAATAATGGAAAACAAACAATATGGAATAAATTTTGAACTTGCAACTTCCTCACAAATTAAGTTACAACTTTAAAACTTTCCTCATGCTTTTTGTTTGTAGTTTTTAGACTTTTAAATAATTCAATTACATCCCATTAAATAATTAGATAATCGTTTCATTAATAATGATTAAATTTAACATATATTTAAAATATTAACTATACACTAAAAATATTAACTATTCATTACGAACTATTTAAATAATTAATATTTAAAAAACTTTAACCAATAAACTATTTAGTTATTCCCGAGTTATCAATACATAACTCATAGATAAATAAATAAATAAAATATTTAATAATATTTCCTTGCTTATTAAAATCTGGTCGAATTATAAATATTATATTAGATTAATAACTATTTATTATTATAATTTCATTATAAGTTTTCCAGAATTTTAATTCAGATTTGAAGTTATAATTAAAAATTATGAATAATTCAGCTCAATTAGAAATTAATTATGAATGTAGTATAATAAATTTTTATTTAAAATAATTACGATGATTTTAAAGTAATGTAACATTGTAATAATTGATTTATTTTACTGTAAGAATATAAATTATATAATAAAAAAATCTATGTTGTATTAATAACTATTTAGTGTAACTTATAATCCAAAAATAAAATCATTTATAAAAGAAATATATTATGGACAAGTAATTATAAGAAATCAATATTTTATTTTTATATTAAAATCCATGTAATTATGCTCACAACATTAATTATGACTATTTTAAAAACTTCAATAGTAATTATAATTATAATTAAATAATATTAATAATAACATCAATTATAAACTAGTTATGAAAATATTCGAATGTTACAAATAAATTAAATAATTACAATGATTCCATGTTACTATAGAATAATAATTATTAATATAAAATGTTTTTTTTATATTAACAATTTACTATCAATAAGTAAATACTGACTAATACATATAATTATTTAATGTATCTTTGTTTTTAAATACAATCATTACATCAACTTTGCTCATTATTTTAATATTATTATAAATTTTTTAATTATAGGACATAATTTTTTAACTATAATATGAAATTCAATTATTATCATTAAATATAAATATTGTGACTACAATAATTATTTTTTATTATTGGGAACTATCATTTTAATTAATATGAAATTTTATGGTGTAATAATATTTATTGATTTAAAACAATAAATAATAAATAAAAGTATAATAATTTATTATAATAATTCTAAATTTGCAATAAAATTATTCGAATTTTTTATGACATAAAAACAATCATATATTGTAAATACATAATTAAATATTCTAGTATATTGGAATGTAACTCCTACAATCATGGAAATTAAATGAATTCATTTAATTATAGTGGCAATATTTTAATTTAAAAAATTATTTCAAAATTAAAATTATGAATAAATAAGCTAAATTATAAATTATGTGACTCTTATAATTAATGTATAAATTCAATAATTATTGAAATTTTATAATAATTATACATATACTACAATATTTTTATTTTCATTAAATATATATATATATTTAGTATAATAGTCTATGTTGGAATATATTTAATTTACTTGAAAGTATAAGTAATTTATGTATTGAAATTAATATAATTACAATGGCCATATCAATGAATTTAATCACAATAAACACATTATGAATATTAAGTTTAATCATAAATCAAATAATTATTGTAATTAATGTATATAAACATATGTCAATTATGATTAAACACCAATGTGCCTATGATTAATGGGACTTTAGATGGCTATTATTGGATGACAAATTTGACGCATATATAAATGTAATCCAATTTAGTTGCAAGTTAGTCATATGTGTTTCGGTTGATGTTAACACAATGTCACATTAATTGTAAAGGCCAAACATTTAATTGTAAAAACCAAATAGTCATAAATAATTGTAAATGCATTAGTCACATATTGGCCTTTTTCTTTTAGTGAATGGATGTAAGAAAATGAACAATTATTTAAAAGACCTATATGTAGGTATTGTAATAGATGTAAGAAAATCAACAATTATTTAGAAGAATTATATATGAATATTGTAGATTTGAAATGGTTTTATGGAAATTAAAATAGAAAGGATGTAAGTATTACATATTTGGGACAATGCCAATAAGTTAATTAAAATGTGGGTATTCCTTGAAAAAAATTTAAGTGATGTGATTCCTAATACATTAGATGTAGGTATTACACAATGTACATTTTGATCTTTGCAAACCTTAAACAAATTAATTATAAAGTGTGTATACGAGACTATTTAAGTTTGATTTTTAAATTTAAAACATTAAAAAAATTATTAAAAAAACATATATGATTAACCATATACCCATCAAACAAGTGTGATTTAAAAAAAATTATATTGATAAAAGATGTACAAAAATGCGTGGATCAAAAAATGCTAAAAAACCTAATGAAAAAAAAAAGGTTTTTTATAGTATATCAAAGGACCAAAGTTCAAAAAGTGGGTAGTCCAAAAAATGAAGGGGTTGAAAAAATCTATCTAACTATATAAAATGAAAACTTTAAACCATATCAATATTTACAATGCCATATTTAGTTCAATAAGCAATTATCACATTTGTAACATTTTGCTACATGATGAACAGTGGATAGATGGTAATGTTGCATTTTAACATGAATTACATTTGTAACAAACTCCTCCTTTGTTATGCCCTGAATTTATAAACACCCAAAAACCACCAAATTTACTGTAACACACCTTCGATGAAACAAAAATAAATAAAAATAATAAACATTAATTATTATTTTTTCTTACATTTCATGGATTAATGTTTTTTTTTTTTTAAAAATTTGTTTCATCCAACATGTGTTAGGGTTTAATTCCACCTTTACATGGCCATGGCAATTCCCAAGATGTGAGTGTTCATTTTAGCATGGTCTTAATGTCGAAAACTTCTTTTAGAAGTTGAAGGCTTTCAATGTTTGGCCTTTTCTGCAACCAAGTCATGCACCTTTTTCAAATGTTTACAACCATTTGGCAAAATATGCAACAATGCAAGTGCCAATTTTACATTTTCATTTGAACCCAACCTTCATCTATTCTTTGTCTTTTCAAGCTATATTAGGTGGACAAGGAGGTGTTAGTGGTTGGAAGGCCTGGTTGATTTCAAATTCCGAACCTAAGCCAAAAACTATAAAAGAAGTAAGTCTTTACTTTGTAATAGAAAAACCTTAACTGTAAAACCTCAGACATAAAAACCACACAAGAATGCAAGTATTACGAAACATCAGATCACACATTTAAATGCAACTATTACAAATTCTAACCTCCTTCAAGTATTGCAATTAAAAAATTTCAAAAAAAAAATCTCGCACCTTCCATTAAATAATTATACCCACACTTATCGTTGCCTTCTTTGTAGCAAAACCACTAAAAAAACGATGGTAGTTACTGTCACCTTTATCATGGTAACACATCCACAAAAGAAAATGATAACAATTGTTGTCATCTTCTTCTTCTTAAATATAAAAAAAGAAAAGACCACAATAACTATTGTCATGTTCATCCTCTTTCAAACAAAAAGAAGAGAAGAAGGTGATGACAATAGTAGTTGTTTTCACCTTCTTCACAACAACATGAAAGAAAAAAACAATGACCATTGTCATCGTTTTCTTCTTTTCAAACAAATAAATACCCATAGAAAAAGACGACAACAATAATGTGTTGTTGTCTTCTTCTCAAGCATAATAAAAAAAAGGTGACGGTTTGTTATCGTTGCCTTATTTGCAGCAAAACCACTGAAAAAAACAATGGTAGTTGTTGTTGCATTCTTTTTCACAAATAAAAAGAAAAGAAAAAGACGTTAATAGCAGTCGTAACTGTTGTCACCTTCTTTGTGAAACTAAATCAAATAAGAAAAAAACGTTGTTTTCTTCTTTTCAAATATAGAGAAAAACACAAAAATGAAAATGTTTTTTTCGCAACAACACCAACATAGAAGAAGACGACAACACATTGTTGTTGTTTTATTTTCTATGTTCTTCTCTACGAAAAAAAGAAGACAACAACATTGTTGTTGTCACCTTTCTTCTTTTCAAATATAAAAAAGAAAGCGATGACATTATTGTCGTCGCCTTTTTTGTAACAAAACAACAACCAAAAAAAATGAAAGGAAAAAACTTACCTTCAAGCTATCACATCTTGCCTTGCGTAGCTCCTTCAAACTCTTGTGTCTTGCCTAACATCACTCCTTCAAGCTCTTGCATCTTGCCTTGCTTAAACCTATTGCATTTTGCCCCTAAACCCCAAAGTCTTCAAAGCTCTGAGGTTCTCAAGCCCTTTCAAGCCCTTTTGAGCTTTGGCAATGGAGTGAGCTCAAAATGAGGTGATACAAGTAAGAAGGGGGAAGTAGGTAGCAAGGGAAAAGTTTTGGGTAAAGAACAAAACTAAAAAACCTTGGGCAAAAAAAGAGAATGTGCTTTGGGTTCATCCCCAAAATGGTTTGTAAGGCTTCATCCTAAACTAGTGCACTAATGGCTATTGGTTCAATCTAGCTGGTGATGGTGAAGCTATGACAAAACGGCTCCAATGCCCTATTGTTGTGATGCGACATTCCAACAGCCTACTATAATGCTTATTGTGATGGTTCCAATGCCGTACTATTGCAATGCCTATTGTGAAGCAATGCTCCAATGCCCTACTACAATGCCCACTAAAATTGTGACATGCTATTAAGAAACCCAATGCAACATGACATGCTGGCAATGGTAACTCAATGTGGTGGCAACACCTTGCTACAATGACAATGATCATCATGTTGGTGCTGGCTTTGGACAATGAAAAAAAGAGGAACCGAATAGGACAAAAAGAGAAGAGGAGAAGAAGAGAAGCTATAGCAATGGCAACTGGTGCCGGATTGAAAGAGAAAAGAAGGAAGAAGAAAATAAAGCAAGTAAAACTAGGTTTTTCAAAATGGGGGGAAGGTCAGGGTAGGGAAAGAGAAATGTTCATCTCAAAGCTGTCTGAACAGACTCATCCACCATCCACCATCTGGTAAACTGGTGGGTGCTGGGTCAGAGTGGCCCTCTTCTCACGCGTGCAATAATACAAAACGTACAGAACACACTTCGGTGGACTCCAAGGACGTCAGAACCCGGCAAGCATTTGTGCATCTTCCATCCACCATTACAGTATATGCTGCTGCTCCTCCTGCTTTCTTCTTGTGCATGCACAGGAACAATTCTTTGCTCATACTGACTTTACCAAATTTGGACCTGGCTGCTGTAAGGCCTAGTACAAAACCGTCTGCTGGAAAACAAAGAACTCTCCTAGACTTTTCCTGCAATGGTTTTGAGACTAAAACAGCAATAATGGCTGCAGCAGCAGTGCAAAACAATATCCTGGAACACACCAAGAGTCTACTAAATTCAGTCCTATGCATTGGTTTGAGATTGTAGCAGCATTGTAAAACTGTCTCCTGGAAAACAAGAGCTCCCAGAGTTCTCATACAATGGTTCAGATTGTAGTAGCATTGTAAAAAGTCTGACATCCTGGAAAACTAGTGAGCCTGGAAAAACAAGAGTGCTCAGGGTTTTCATACAATGGTTGAGGTTGCAACAGCTTTGCTACAAATCAAACACCAGACTGCCATTACACTACCAGGAAGCTTGACGTGCCATAGCACATATGGTGACGTAATGGGCATTGCAGCAATTCACTTGACAGACACCAATTACTTCTCTAGCACCTTCTAATCAAATGCCAACAAACCTCCTGACTGGTGACAATGCCCATGACTTCAGGGCAAGACCATTGACATCACATAATATGGAGTGCAGCATTGAACAGAAGTTCACTTTCTTGGCTACACTTTGTCCTGAAAGGAACTGGTGTCTTGAAGAGCTTCACCATCTTTGTCAACCAGTTTCCAAGCACATTTGCAGTGACAAAGGGCCTCCAATTCAAATGAGAACTATCAAGAGACAAAAACATCAGAAATACACGTCAAATCTTAGGCCTCACACAGGGTTCAGGGTTCCAAATTGAGCTGAAGAAGCTTACCAAAACCCTGGCACAACTCTCCACTTCCCATGACATGGAATTTCTGCAGATTTGCCTCATACAGTGGTCATAAGAACTAACTGTGTTTTTGTGAAATGTTCAGACTGTGGGGTCCCTCATGAGGAAAACAACCTCCTGGGCATGGTTACACCCTCCTGGGCATGGTAGTGTAATAAAAGTACATTGGCATACAATCATGGAGACTCACTCTAAGCATTTTTTTAACCTTTTTTAGGCAGCAACACTACCAGGTGCCTCTGCCACGACTGCGACCTCCTCGCCAACCTCCTCTGCTGCCCCCAGGTCTTGTACCTCGAGAAAGTCCAGCCAATGCTCTGTTCACTAGCTGTGTGGAGCCCACACCATTTCCCCGCGCCCTCTTCACAGCTGTAGCCCCACTTCCATTCACTGCTGGTGCTGCTCGCTTGTTCCTTCATATTTAAACCAACAGCAAAAACATCAACATTGTTTACTCCTTCAGACTGACAAGATGTAACCTTTCCCCAGAAAAACCTTTACTCAAATTCATGGTCCACTAATTTCCAATCTAGAGACTAACATGGAGGTGCACTAGGCAGACAAGGGGAAGTCAGCAGGTTCAAACAGAGATGCTAGCTTTCTCCCAACTACAATTGTTCAGAGAGAGATTTGTGTTTTACCCTGTGGAAGGAACAGCTGGAGCTGGGACAGGTTTCAGATTTTCTTTCCATGAGAGTGTAAATATCTTCTTCTCACCAAAGAAAGAGGGTGCTTTTTGATGTAATGGCTGTCAACAAGCAGGCACAACTGTCAGGGATACTGCAGAAAGAAACACATTTTTTATCTCCAGCAACCAGCAAACATGGGTTGTACTGGGACTTTACCTGGGCTAGAGTAAGTATGTTGTTGCAAGTACGTAATTCTATGCTTGCACTTTGTTTCTTTGCTTTCTGCACACCCAAACAGCACTCATCAAGTACCAGCTGCCAGTAGCAGGGTCCTTGTTCGGAAACAAAGAGTACAAAATAGTCCAACATTGACAAGACAAATACAGCAACAGTGAAAAAAATGGACCCCTTTCAGGTGTTCAACATGAAGGAAGTCTAAAACATCTATAAGATTCTGTCAAGGATCAACATCCACATACCACATCAGCTTTGGCAGCATCTGTTTTAGCAGCAGACATAGCCTTGTTGTGTTCTGACATTCCCTGAGTCAACTTCCTGTTGGTAGCCTTTGCTGACTCCTCCACCACAGTCAATCTACAATTTCCCACCCCCAAGAACTTATTGACTACAAGTTGCAAACAAACTTCTCAACCTCACCCTAAATCCATTGTTCACATTTCCATGTACATGAAGGGGTAGGAACAGAAACAATATGACAATAAACTGAGGAAGATTATATAAGTAGAGACCAAGTGAGTGCAAGTCCCTTGCCTCTCAGTGAAGTCTATGAAGAGCTCCTTGAAGTCCTCCCCTAAGCGGTCAGAGGGTTGGCCTGTAACTATCTTGTATCCACACAAGCTGTTTGTTGTGTTGGGTGTCTGCAAACATGCACACATCCAGGATAGCAGGCCACAATTGAAGAGTGAGACTGACAAAAATTACCAACAATTAGTTTAACATCTGAAAACTGAGACCAAAGGTATCCTTGGTGCATACTTCCAAAACCACACTGAAAGGTCTTGAATGTCTAGTCTACAAGTATAGGAGGAGAGGTTGACCTTATGCGCAAGTTGATGAAATGTAAACAGCAGGCACTCCACAAAAGTGTAATTCAACTCTTCACCTGTTTTCCTCCGTGGCACATACTTCTGCAGTACCGTGCACAATGACCATGGCTTCAGTGTCTTGAAGACATCATGAAAGTCATTAAACAAGCAAGTATGAAAGGGTTCCCAGCTTCATTGTTAGGCAGACAAAAAATCCACAGGAGAAGCATTGAGTGTTAAAGGCCAACCAGCTATGCTACTTGCACTGCAGAATTACGTAACTATACAAAGGTGGAGCAGAGTACCTTAAGAAGCTGTAAAATTGAAGGAAGAAGATTCCGAGCATCTTGAGCAGATGTGTAGGGCGAGCTCTCAGTTAAGTTTTTCAGCAATTCTAACTCCTTATCCTCCTTCAGCTGCACCCACCAAGCATATTTCAATTGTGTGTTTACTCAAACCTCCACTGTAAAAGAATCCACATCCAGCAGCTATTCTCAGTGTGGCCTAGCAGAATGCATACCTTGTCAAAAACAGGAAGAAGATGCTTGTTGATATAATTGAGAAACTTGCTGTTAGAAGCTCCACGCTGCAGATGAAACCATCCAGAAATGTCAAGTCAGAATTTAACCCATCAAGAGCTGTAATCCCAAACTCAATTCAGGTTAGATCAGGCACAAACTTACAGAATCCTTTCTGTGGAGTTTTAATGCAAACTAGGAGAAACTGCTGCAACCATGACCAACAGCTGACAGAAAACTGACCAGGAGCTGCCAGAAAAAGTTCACATGGACAAGAGAACAGAGAAATACCACATAAAAAGGAAGGGCCATATTCAAGCAAGACATCAAGCGGTCAATGTGGTCCACGTCTGTTATCTGCACAGGAAGCCCAACATTACTTCTACATAACCCACACAATTGCAAAAAGTGAAAGCAAACTGAATACTTGTTCAAATCTTATGTCAACACTAATTTGCATTCACATCAGATCAAAAAATTAGCATAAAGATAGCCTGGATCATACACTGCTCAATAAAAGAAGTCGTAGGCCAGGAAACTAAGACATAGACATGTGCCCATTTTTTTTCCAGCAGAGCAGGGATGCATTTGGACCCTGCCTCAGGAGCTGAGAAGTTTATCATCATTGAAAGCAGCAGAACCCTATGCAGTTTTCACCTAAATTATTCATGAATCTCACTCCGAATTCCCCTTTTGCCCTAGGGCACTGCTTTACAATCACTCAAATACTGTCTAGATTATACCAGCATCCTTGCTAGAACATGGCCAAAGAAAAGTGAGGAAAACAGAAGCAGCTGAGGGAACAGACAGTGAAAACAGCATCTAGATCAGCTTGACCCTCCACAATCTCCAAGAGTTCCTGTATGCGCTCTGGGGGTGCCTTGTCATTGAAAAGCGTTAAGCTCTTGAGGAAGTCCATGAACATCTTAAACTCAGCTCCTGTTACATCTTGCAAACTCTGCATAAGCAACAGGCTGAATCACAAAAACTGCTGTGGTAGGACAACTCTGTGAAAGAAAAGTGAAAACACCTCTTCGAGTACCATTTCTTCAAAAGTCCGTTGCCTGCACAGCATCTACATGGCATTACAATCTACTATAAATATGAGTGCTTAGAGAGATTCAATACACCTGAGGAGAACCTCATTAATTTAAAGCACATTGAATTTACCTTCTTGATGAGATCAGTTATGTGTCTCTCCATCTCTGCCTCTGGCTGCAGTAACTCCCGTTTCAATGGAAATACCTGAAGTTGTATTCATTGTTAGCTCTTAAGAGAAACTGAGCTAGGAACACATGAGTCACTTGCAGAACAGGGACTGCTGAAACATTGTCTGGCAAACTATTCACAGAAAATTAGCAGCTCACTCTGTGACGCTTAAGAACAGAATGTCTACCAGATATGAAGCCGGTCAATTGACAGCTGAGGAGGACAGACATGTACGGTGAGACAGGTGCATACTCTTTCTCGGACGAAGACTAGAATCTTCTCCCGAATGTTCTCATCCGAATTTTCAATGTGTTTAAACAGAGCTGTTAGGGATGCTGCAAGAAATCACAAAGCATCTTGTCAAGTTATAATGGAATAGCAAGTTGATTGTGCTCACCTGGCTAAAATCTCAAAAGCAGCATGTAGTATATATGATCCTTCCAATGCAACATCTGTTGTTAATGGCTATTCACAAAGGTGCTTTATTCATGCCAAGGCTGAGAAGAGCAAAGGAACCGGCATGGTATACCTTTGGTGTCTTGGCGTAGCACAGACATGAGTGCCTTTGATACAGCATCACGCTCCAGCCCCTCTTCTGTTACCAATGCACACTGGATAATTCATCTGACCAACATGACAAGGCTCCCCAGTACTCTATGCAAAACAGACATAGCAGAAGAAAATAGTTACATACCTGCGAGGAGCAATTGACCTAAAACATCACCAATCTTTGGCACATGCTCAGGTGTATCTTTGCATAACAGTGGCAACCCACGAATTGCCTGCACCCGAATCTACAATCCATCCCACACACTCCCATACTGTACTATCAGTACAGACCTAAGCTAACTCTAACTTTTATGCCATCCTCTGGGAATATGACATGACTAAAAGCATTTCCAGAGCAAGATTCAAAATCAAGGACTTATGTTCATCATGATGTCGAGGAATTCTTCAACTCCTGGTTTCACAAGTCCTCCAATAACAAAAATAAACTCTCAATACTGTCATAGTCACATATATTTTGCAGTCTTCCACTCTAGTTCCTAGGCTTTCCAACATACTCATGTCTGTGCAATTCCCATACCAGTAGATGTACCATGCCTCCAGTCAGTAGTTCCCTATGCTGTATACAAATTAAATCTCCTGTCCCAGGTACCTGCTGTGAGCTACAGTACATGCAGAAGGATAGATTGCATGTGGACATCACAGGAAACCCTAAAATTGCTCTCAACTGAAATGACTCCACATTACAATCAAGTCTCCCAATTTGACTCTGCTTGCTTCCTGCCTGCTGGTATGACTCCTTGAGGTACAGAGCTTCAACCCATTGACACCAAGGCTAAGAAGGTGATTGGTGGTTGGGAGGGGATTGATTTTTCAGTGGGCTTCCTGCCAACTACCAATAACATGCCAATGCTTATGTGGTAAAAGCAGGTCACACAGCCAAGGTCAGCAAACCGTCATCAGCAAACCCTGGTCATGCTACAACCCTAATTTCACAGACGTCAAGCTACTTCTAAGCTACTGAGGTACCCTTAACCCCTAGCAGAAAGGTTGTAGCAGAACCAACCCCAAGTTCATCTTCCTCGCACAAATCCAGCTGAGCATTGATCGCTTGCGCAGAAAGACTTGGAAAGTACTTGAAAAACCGTGGAATGAGCTGTGCAGCCAATTGCTTTGCCTTACTGCTCCCCTTGGCAGCTGCTATAATCCCAATATAATCTGCCTCATTCTACTCCCCCAAAACCACTCCCCACACACATACCGTCATCATGACTAACTTCCACGAAACAAAACCCTAAGTAATGTTTTAGGTTAAAACAGTGTCTCGATCCACAAACAACCTTAAAAACAAGGACAAGAAGGTAGACTCCATGATTTGCTGATCAACATATGGGGACTAAAACCGTCTCTTCAGCCATAGCGCTACTGCCTACATTTCAGAGGGACACTATTCCTAACCACCTGAAGAACTCGGTTACGCATTCTCCCCAAAGGACGAAGCCCCCATAAATCCCCTAAATTTTGTAAATGAAATTTGACCCTATCAACTCTCTTATTACTATCAGGACTATTAGACTTAACCGTGATGCTTAGCCCAACACCAAAGCCTCAAACAAGAAAATTACAATTACAACATAGAATCGCTTCTCAAGCTGTTCTAGTAGTCTCTGCAAGACTGTCGTCAACTCACTTTGCTTTTGTCGCCGGACTCGCTGAGACGGTCACCATACTCGTACAGCTTCTCAACGGCATCGCCGGCGGCGGTGGCGGCGGGATCTTTTGAGTTGGCCATAAATGCGGTGTTGAAGAAGAGGGTCGTGAACGAAACCAGACAGAGCAAAAGGAAGACAAATGATAGAATACAAACACTAATAACACACGAGCGCGCTACTGCAACTACCTTGCTCACGTGCAGCGAATGCTCACCTACATGGTACAAACGTAGGAAGCAAGAGACGGAAAAAAGTTCACAGAATGCAAACGGCAAAGGGAGGAGCTTTGCCGACTGCGCAGAACAGGCAGGGAAAGAGTAGCGATGGGAAGGAAGAAGAAAACACGAGCGCGGGCGGGGAGGGAGACTTTCTGAGGTCGGATTACAAACTTGCCGATGGCTCCCTCATGGATGAGGAGTTTCCGGACCATGGCGATGATGACAATTACCTTCGTGGATGAGGAGTTTTTGGATTATCAAGCTAGGAATAGTCTCTTCGTAGATGAGGCTCGCCAGTAGTGGATGTTGTTCATTTGCACCACCTCTTAGTTTTTGATTTTTCTTTGTTGTTGTTTTCCTTTTGATTTAAACTTTTTTGATGACTTCATGAGAAACTTAGATTATGAGAAAATTTTCTTAATAAATTTTTTTTAAAATATTATATTATGTGAGAAATTGAGAATGTATTAGAAAACCGTGATGACCTTTAGTTTGTCACCCTTAATTAATCACTTTTTAGTAATTACTTTTACTTTTAGTATTTAATTTCCTAAAT
>Ga0209208_10008857_pt1 | contig 13334 bp, 5 predicted proteins | sample S1TSphfallax_3_FD_187694 | JGI IMG/M metagenome (GOLD analysis project Ga0209208, IMG submission 187694) | Host-associated microbial communities from peat moss isolated from Minnesota, USA - S1T2_Fd - Sphagnum fallax MG (SPAdes) (version 2) | ecosystem: Host-associated > Plants > Peat moss >...
ACCCCCTACAAAGTTTGCGGGTGTCGGTGTTGCATCCCACACACGACCCTCAAACACCACCCTTCGGTCTCTTTGGACTTGATCAAATAAAGCACGGGTCATGGGTTCAAACTTGCACGTGAACAGCGGGACAAATATATATACAATGTCCTGTAAAGTGCAGAACAAAAAAGTTACATAGGACATCTCACGGGACACAGCAAACTCTGTAGGGGTCGTCTATGGGAGTTTTCAGGATTCTGGACTTGGTGTATCTTTTGCTGGGTCAAACACCACCCTTTGGTGTCTTTGGACTTGTTCAAATGAAGCATGGGTCATGGGTTCAAACTTGCATATGAACAGCGGGACAAAATATATATATACACACACATACACACACATATATATAAGATTCTTTTGTCTTGTAAATTGCAGAACGACAAATTTGCATAGGATATGTCACTGAACACCAGCAAAGTCAGTAGGGTGATGTATAATGGCCTTCACTGTGCCCCCAAGGGACTTTTGGTGTAGGGGAATGAGTGAGGCACAGTAGTAAGGGCTTGCACAAGGTGAAGCCAAGGCAGGGCTGACTGGGGCAATGCCCACGGCCTCAGGCTTTACCCAGAGTGAAAACTTGACAAATTTTAGTGGATTTTTTTTTTGGTACTTTTTTTGGCCATGATACCCATTGGGAAAAAAGTAGAAAACAATGCAGGGCATTTTGGAAAATGCAATGCCCACAAGATCAGGCGCTTCGTTTTTCAAAATGCTCTGCCAATTCTTCCGCTCTATAAGGGTGTGTCCAGATACACTAGAATATTTATTGGAGGTTTTTATGTAGTCTGGGCATGGCGTATCTTTGGCTGGGTCAAACACCACCTTCTGGTCTCCTTGGTGTTTTTCAAACAAAGCTTGTTGCCAAGTTTTGTATGATCTAATAACGAAGATGGAGAGTAGATTGTCGGCTCCAACACCAAGGTGATGGGCATGCCATGTGCCTCTCATTTCATAAGGCCATTAAACCGGAAACCCCCACAATTCTGTAACAACCTTAATGAAAATTGGCTTTGTTGTTTCATAGGGGGAATTCGCACATGGGCTCCCTGTGTCTGAACCGAGTGTGTGATTGGCTCCATGCAACCACGTGCGCCTTACTGCTTCTTGGTTCACACTGGTCCCAACTAGACCTAAGTTTAGGGTTTTTCGTTGGAGGTCTTTGCACTTCTTCTTTTTCAAGCACTCCCACAACAAGGACCCAAGCTTAGAATTGGTGCCTGACCAAAATCACAAGCTATGGGGTCCCCTAAAAGCACCAAAAACTTTTCCTATTTTCCCTACACTGTACAATGTGCTTGCTTCCTCACAAGTAGGGTCAGGAGTAGGGATTTCTTAATACATGTAGATATTTAATCGTTACCATATTAGATACTTAGATTGTGTGGTAACATTTTAAAGGGCCCTTCTTTTTGAATTATGGAGGATTCTTTAGTGAGAGATAATTCATTTATTATCAATAAATAGAAAAAGAAAAAAGACATGTGAATTGTGACATAATTTCATGTCTATGCATATACATGTCAAATAAATGAAAATGCTCTTGTTCATCTATTCACCAAAAAAAATAAAAATCTATAAATATGATATTATGGATACAGTCAACTACAAAGTAATTTTTTGTGGTCATGTTGAAACTAGCCACCAATTTCAGTTTTAACATGACACTTAGCCAAAAGTACACTTGCTCCATGAAAAGGATAAATGTCAATTTTTTTTATTGGCATGCTAATAGAAATTCGAATGCAAATGTCACATAAAATGCAACTGGGAGCCTACATGTTGCTTGGCTTGGAAGCCTTTGAAATAGGTGGAGATTCCTTGCGTAGAACCACTTATCTAGATTGGAATAGCCTTTTCGCTATTGCTTCCATAAAAGACTCTGCCTCTCTACTTATATACATTTGCAAACTTGTTATTACTACATGGCTATGGTGAGAAAAAGATGTTTTGCAAAATTGCAGCAAACTGGCTTGAACGCAAACTATATTCTAATTAAAAGTTGTCTTTTCCTCTTCAAAAGTTAAAGCTTATTTTCTCAATAATTTAGCATATTTTCAAAGGTTTTGGCCTTGCTTCACCCCAAAAAACATCCAAACCTCCCATCTCCCCATGCCACCCAAAAAAACCCCTTTGAAAAGGGGGAAAAACTAATCAACCCTCTTCCCCCATAAACACCCTTCCCATCCCCCTTTGGAAATGAAAGGGGGGGGAATATGTCCACTATCCTTCCCACCTCACCCCACCTTAAAAACAATTCACTTGAAAAGGGAAAAAAACATTTAACCCTTTTCCTCCCCGTAAGCCTACACTTATAATTTATAATCTTATTCATTCAACCTACTTTCATTATCTAGCCCTATATGCACTCAATCCCCAACCGCTCCCCATCTCACCCCAATCAAGAAATAGGATTCCCTTTGACAAATGTTTTTTTTTTAAATCTTTAAATTTTTAATTTTTAAACCAAAATATTAAGTTTAAGGTGTTTTTTTGTTATTGAAGTTGGGTGTTACATTAATTGGATAGTTCAAAAAATAAAAAATAAAAAGTTTATGGGCTCGTAATTCTTGCACAATAGTTAATTTTAAAGTGCATAGGTTGTGTTAAACCGAGTAAAGTAAAGATGATGATGTCGAAGGTTATGGCAAAATTAAAGTTCAATTATCTTTTGAAATATGACTTGCTTGTTTGTGACAATTCATTATTTTTTTTCCATTTGATTTGTCTTGTTTTATGTGGGTGGCTTTATAGGTTTAAAATTACCATGTTGAAATAGTTAATTTTAAAAATGTGGGACCTATCTGCAATTGCTTAAATAGGTCCCACTTTAATATTTTGGTATTAGAGTGTTTAGGTCTTGTTGAATCTAGTAGATTAGTGATCATGACACCTATGCCTATACTAAAGTTAAGGTTTGACCTTGGCATAATGCCCTAACAAAAAACTTGTTGAAAAGTTTCTTATATTTTTCCTTTTGTTTCATTTAATATTGTGTGATTAGTTTTTTAGGTTTAGGATTGCCTTGTAGTAGTAAGTAGTCTTTAGAAAGTGAGGTTCGTGTTCATAGTGGACCTCATACTTCATGGGCACCAAACATCCCATGTTTCCCAATTCATCACTTTTCATCGAACCTTGTAGTTCCCATCGCCCATTTCCCTTATCATGCACCACCACTAACCTATCCTCCACTTCATCCCCCATGCAAACTATAAACCACCCACTAATGACCCTTCTAACTCTAACAAATCATACACCACCTACTAATTCCCCCTACCAAGCCCCAAGCCCCAACCCTTCATGTGAATGTGGGGTCCCAATCTTACATTTTCCCAAACCCCCTTTATCATGCATAGCTAGGACATTTTTCCCTTCCCACTCTATTGGTCCTTACAGTTAGCCATGATCATACCCTTTAACCTAACCCCATTTCTTCAACACACCTTCAACTTCCACTTAAATTCATGTGCCCCCCCTATGGGTGTCAATTACTAATCAAAAGTTAGCTTGTCATCAACATTCATGTTAAACATCTAATTCATTTAATCTAAACCCTTATGATCATCTTGACTTAATACCTTCTTTTATTCCCACCCTACCTACATTAGCTTGGACATGGGTTTCAACATTGGATGTCCTCGGGTCCTTTCATTTAAACCTTTGTCATCTTCGATTGTATAATCGCATCCCCATCACTCTCCGACATGATGTACAACTAGCATTTCTTTTTTCATTGAATAAGTTAACGTAAGAATTGTACAATGTGGCAATTTAGCACTTGCTCCTTTTGTTACCCTAATGGTGTTTTATTTTGCCCCTTCATGGTAGGGTGACAAGGCATAAGGAAACATAAATTTGACTGAAGCGTTTTCTAGCAAGTGACTAGGAAAACTTGCAAAAGGAGTTTGTGAGCCCAAGTTTTATCAACTAGTTCGAGCACAACCCTTTTCCCCAACATCTTCCTCTAACTCACAAACATTTGCTCCACAGTTTGACCTTTGGGCATGAAGGGAAATACTCTTAGGCAGCTTGTGCTTTAGCACCATTTTTTCTTGCACCCACATCTTCCAACACCATTTCAATTCTCATTACATTACACCTCGAATTAGATGGTTTTTTTATTTTTATTTTTTTCAAAGATTACAATCCAGAACAAGACTTTAAGTTTTTCTCTGATTCTTTCAAGTTGGCATTCTAACGCATGTTGCATTTATCGATAAGTGGTCTTTTTGGGATGGTTTTTGAACACCTTCGGAACTATTTTCACCTTAAAGATTCAGCAAGTGGATTACTTCAATTGTTCCAACTTTGTTTTCATATCACACAAGGTCACATTCCACCCCAAATTACACGTGTCCTTGGAACGGCCTAATTTTTAACCATGATCAAGCCTTCAAGTGCAATTTGTCCCATTGGAGTGGGGAAACATTGTATCAATTCACAAGCTGCATTTTATGCCTTCAATGCTACGAAGGGTGAAAGCATGAAATAAGGAGCCACCTAATGTGAGGACAATGCTTAAAAATTGCAAGGTTGCAACTTTGAAAAATTGTCATGCAAACACCATAATTTGGAAAATTATTTTTTTATTAAAAATAATTTATATACTTACAAAGTTTCAATAAAAAAATTTCATAAAAAATCATTATCTTTCAAGAGTGTTTTTACATGTTTAACACACTCCAAAAAAAATATGGACAAGTTTTTTTTTTAATTTTTTTTTTTCCTTATCAAAGATGCATTAATCATGCCCAAATTTTTTGAAGACCTTGATGTTCATGATTAAAAGACTATTAGGAATTCAAATTGCTAAAAACATTGTTTTTGATGCATTCATGCATATTTGGTTCAAATGTGTTTACGTTAATTCAAAAGTGTTAAATTTGTAAGTGTTTATTTAACAAAGGTTATTTATTCATATGTCCTAAAATGCATGCATGATATTTGATAAAGATTATAGCCATTTTTTTTTATATATATTTTAAATAACTTCCAACTTAAACTATGAAGATGATGGATGAACATACATGTAGACAGTAGTACTCTAGATGGATGACTTTGTTAAAGGTTGGATGACATAGCCTTTTTTCATGAGTTAGGGTTGTAAACAATTACAATGGATGAACTGTGGGTCTTGAAATCTTTAAGATTCAATTTCTTTGCCCCACCAATGAGTCAACATTAATGATGTGTCCTTCTACTGACATTGAATGGTCACCACCATTTTGAGTTTCTTTCCATCTCTTGCAAGCGGGTGCCAATGGAATTGCTCATCAAGACATTACTCACCATGATTTCTTTTGCAAGTTGACACTTTGCTCTAGCTGCCACTTTGTTCCCATGCAACATTTTGCTCCACATCGCAATGGGATTATGTCATGTTGGAGGTCATTTTGCACACAAACTACAACTTGTTTTGCTCAACATTACAATGAAATGTCATGTGTGAGGATCTTTTTGTGCATTGGGATCATTGTTACAACATCATAACATCTTCATTGCCTTTTTGCAACCTACATCTTGATACATCTTGTGTCAAAAAGTAGAATGTTAAAGGATTGTGAATATGTTGGAATCAAGATGTATGGAACTCATTTGATGGACTTGTAAGTTAGTGTATATTAGTAGTTCATTCAAATCATATTAAGTTTGCTTCATGTTTTAGCACATATGTGCATAGAGGTAGCAACTCTCACAATGCACCTTTACGTAAGTGGTGATTTGATTTTCCAGATTAAGTTCTTATTTTTACTTTGAAGCAACTGGTTGATCAAGTTGTTGAACTTAATTTGATTTGCAATTTTGTTCTCCCATTTGTTTTTATCTTGCAACCCATTTTGCTTTAAGCTCATGAACAACTTACAAAGTTGCAGGAAAAAAATGTGTTAACGCCCTCTTTGTGGATATCAGGATGGCTTGTAGAACTAAGATTCAAACCTTAATCAACATGACTATGGAATCGCAGAATCACACATTAACATTATAAAAAATGAAACCAACCTTGAGGTGATTGCAATAGAGGCAACAAAAGATGTTAATGGAGATGAAGCCAATCTTGAAATGAATTTAGCAACAACTAAAAACGTTAGTAGAAATGAGGCCAACCTTGAGGTGCTTGCAATAATAACCGAAGACATTAGTGGAGTTGATTGTGCTAGATTGTCTGAATGACAATCAAGTGGGAGATGACTTAGAAGGCAATGATGAATGTACTCCAAGAACAAAAAGGAGGGATTACAAATGAAAGTTGCAATAGTAAGTTAAAACTTGCACAATAGAATTATGTGCATAAGAATAAGCTTGTTCTATTGAAGTAGACAAGCTTTCTTACACAAATGGAATCTATAAGTCCACAACGGATATCTTATATGGTCAACAATTGCAAAGGCAGAGTGCAAGCTTAACAAGGATTCTTTCAATGCACATTTGTGAGTTTTTAAAAGGCTATAGATCATCTTTCCAAAATGTAGTTATTGAATAGCTTTTGGGGAGTTATTTGTTAAAACATTATGTCTTAGAATACTTGCGCAATCTAGGAAAAATAAAACAAAACGAAGTTATTATAAATAATCTCAAATCTAGCTTGTCAAACCACTTGAATGGCCAAAAAACCACACCCATTGTCATGGCCAAGGATATTGTTTATGCCCTAGCAACTTTTGCTTTTGCTAAAACTTGTTGTAGTAGATAGGTTGCTTGAGTTTTCGGTGTGGATTGTAAGAATATAAAAAAAACGATCAAACAATGATGTTTATGGATACTAATGGAAATGCATTTTGGGTAAACACAAAGAACCAAAAACACAGAAATGGTTTGTGTGAAATTAAAATCCAACAAATTGTGGACTTTTGGACTTCACGGACAACAATCTCACCCAATGCCAAAGACATTACCTGAAAGAGAGTTGGGATGAAACAATATGAAGAACATGCTACCCATTACCTTCAGATTTCTTAGGTGAACTTTTTACCTAATTTTGAACTAGATACTGGAGGTTAAGTTTTTTTTTTAATGCCACTTGGTTAGTAAGTGGTCAAGTCTTGATAAAAGTTTCCAACCAATTAATTCATTGAAGTATTCTGCTTCATGAATAGGTTGAAAACATGTTCTTTTCAAAGTAAAGGTTGATGTTTTGTAATGAAAGTCTATAAAACCTTTCTAGTTATCAAACAATTGTTTGTATCAAAATTTGATATTATGAGTCCTTGTCAATTGATCTTAAGTTGTATGTGTTCTTCTAATCATTTCAGAACTTAATTGGAAATATATGTTGTTGAAATCTTTATGGGATGTTGATTTAGTTAAAACACTTGCTACAAGCCTATTTTAATTTGATGTTTGAGAAACAACCTTATGAATAGATCAATGTTTTGGGATGACAATACTGACATTGAAGGATTCATTTTTTCATTGGTTCATGGTAGACAAGTGGCATTAGTTTTGTTGGGCACAATACATATGGAGTGTTTCCAGAGAAAGGAAAATTGCTAAATGTGTGAGAAACAAACCACAAGGAGATTATGGAAAATGTTGAAATAAACAACATCAATCGCATTCTTGGGCTTTAACATAGCAACTCGACTATGGCAACACTAAAGAACTTGTGTTATGGCCATCTCATGATGATGGCAAATTAGGTTCTACACTCTCATTAGCACAATGTTGGTGCTTGATTGTACTAACATCCTTGTACATTGTAGTTTACTTCGAACTTCTACACTATGTTCTATTCATCCATTTAGCTATTTACCATTGGGGTAGTTTGTTAAGATCATGATGATTCACTTAGTAAAGGGTTATTGATAAGTTTTATCCACATGTTTGGCCATCATTCCTCAAAAGTCTTTCGTTCCTTGTGGAGTTCATCACTCCCATTCTGAAAGTATATCTTGTTTTGAATCCCAAAATATGGTTTTGAAGGTTATAGATGATCATTGTCTGTTGGTTGGTAGAATTATTTTTGAATTTTAAACCTTGTTGACAAGATGGGATTTGGTCTATGTAAACAATTAATAAGAATCAAATTTTGTCATTTTATACATTTTTCAAATATGAGTTTAAGAAGGAATCTATAAATGGAACTAGATAAAAGGGTGGACCATAAAGTACTATAAGGTGCATGTCCATACCCATACCTACCGGTCTAATATTTTGTTGTGTTGATCTTGCAAAGGAGCATATGAACTCATTGAATGTTTTATTAGTGGAGAATTACTCACCAAGGATGCCCAAAAACATTGATTAGTGAAGGATACTCATTAAGGATACCCAAAAATATTTATTAGATATGTTGTTTGAATTAATTACATATTGTTGGGGACCACCTTATGTTACGCCAATTTCTTGAATAGTCATGAAGTCATAATTTTATTCATGTAATCATGTAAATGACTAAAAATTATTATACTTACTATTCATGGTCATATAGTTGTATTCATGATTAACCTTGTCCATGCCCTTGGTAAAAAATGACTATACACAAGACATAATTGTTTAATGTTTTAGCCATGAAAATCACAATTTGGTGTAGTGTTTTTTTTATTGTTTCCTAGCAAGTTAGTTGGTACTTGCTAGAAACCCCCAAAAAGTGATATTAACACACATGCATAAAGTTTTCAATAAAATAATATAAAGTGATTTGACTAAAAATGCATTTGAATTGTCACTATATTTTAATACATTTGAACAACAATGATTTCTTCAAGAAATATTTTTTTTAAAAATAATTTGTAAATAAACCTATTTGAAATCAACATTGAAAAGGTTTTTAGGGAACATATATATATATTTATAATAATATAACATTAAACATTTTATATCCTCACCTTTTAAACATATATTGAATCAATAAATGTTGTGTCATATTAATTTATAATTTTATTATTTATTTTACTGAAATATAATATTTTGTAAAACATTTTAAAACGTTATATATACTATTAACATTATGTAAATTTCATTATTACTAATTTATGTAAATATGTGTTTTTTAATATCATAATTTTATTAATTCTTATTCTGAATATATAATTTTCATCATTTCCTTAAAGGGTAGTTTCATTCTATTCAATGTGATTCAATTTTTTTTTTCCGGCCATAAGTTTTAATAAAGTAATTGATAAATAAGTTTCAACCTATCCCTAAAACTTGACCCCTGTTCCCGTTTTGCATTTTCATCTTCCATTTGCTTCGCACAAATAATGGGGTGGAAGATGGAACAATTATTGATAGAAGAAAATTATTCGACAAAAAATCCTAGAGTTTCATAAATATTATATGGATCCAATTCTATATTTTTGGCTACCCATTATATGATGACTTGCCAAACAATGCCATTTTGATGAATGTGGATTTAAAACAAAATCCTTTGAACATAATTAATTGGACAATATATAAATAATTAATGTGAAAAAAATCAAGGAAGATATTCATCAAAGTAAACCTTTGAACAAGAATCCCAAAAAAACAATTTGGGGTGAATTTTCACAATTTGATTTGAAAACAATTTGGAACAAGTTAAATATTTTCATTTTAAAGTGTAAATTCGGGAAAAAATGGAATGAGGACTAATGCAAATTTATATTAAATACATATCATTGAAATGCTAAATGAAATACATCAACAATAAGAAAGAATTATCTTAACTAAATATCATCAAAATGCTAAATGAAAAACATGAATAGCAATATAAATTTATACTAGTAAATTTGCCATACATATGGGGGTAATTTGTTTTTTGGTCTTTTGCCTAGACACCTTATATCATCTTGTTCATTCATTTCTATGTGAAGTCACTCCCTCTTAGCTTTTGACGATAATTTTCTTTTGTCAATGAATGGACATATATTGAATAATTATTTGGTTCAATGCCTTTTGCCTTTTAATGGCTACCATCTTCATTTCAAGCTTTCATTGCAAGATAAAGGCCTATATGTAAAATCATGTTGAGTCCAGTTCTAGGTAGGTTATTGCAAAAACCAACCTTTATGCATATTCAACGATTATTAATCCATACCCAAAAAATTAATATCTTAGTGTGGTAACCATTCAAACAAATTGATGCCCTGTTGGTCCCAAAATTCCCAAAATTCTTTTTGATACCTTATGTGTAAGTCAAATTTCAAAATCTTGTAATAATCACCTTGGTTAGTAGTGAAAAAAATTAATGTCCCAAGAACACTAATTAATACTTGCTAGATTGAGAATAACTTAAAGGAACTTGTTTTTGGTCTAATTTGGGAGTTGATCATAGTTACAAGCTCACTAATGAAATACATTTAAACAACAAGATAAATTTATGTTAAGTAAGTGTCGTATTAGTGGTTTATTGTTTGGGGTTCCATGAAATAAGTGACAACATTCAATGGCATCTAGATGTCACTACTTCCCATGTTCCCAATATATACTTTTGCAATTTTGTTATCAGCTAGGGTTTGATAGGGTTTAGGGTTTTGGAGCTTTAGGAAATGCCTTTTGTTCAAGGAGTGGTACCAATGTGCCCCACATTCCTATATTTACTTTTATGTAACTACAATTTTCTTTGTTATGGGCTACAATTTGATAGGGTGTAAGGTTTGGGGCTTTATGGAATGGGTTTGTTCCATAATTACTATTAACTAAATGTCATTGCTCCCCATGTTACCCGTCAATCTTTTTATGTATGTGCAATCTTCTTTGTTATGGGCTAAAGTTTGATAGGGTTTGGGGTTTTGGGGCTTTATGAAATACTTTACCTCAAGAATTTATATTGGAATTGGATGTCATTGCTCCCCACACTCTCACATTTATTTTTATGCATTTAGATTTTTTTTTGTTATGGAGTAAGAGATAGGACTTAACGTTTAAGGTTTGGGGTTTCATGATATGAGCATGTTCAACTTATTTGATGGTCAATAACATACATTTTCTCACCTTTTGCATTCTTTTTCTTGGGTGCAAAGTATCCACAAATTACCACCATTTTCAATATAAAATTCCAATTATACAAAGGGTGTACGCCATGGGGAGGGGGTGTGTGTTATCTTCCACTCCATATGTAGTGCCTCTACCCTACCCAAACCCTTGTGTGTAATTGACAAAATGCACAACCTAAAGTAAATATTTACATGGTTTACAAAAATAGACTAATGCCCATCGCCTATGGATGAAGAAGGTTATATATTACATTTAATCAAAATTGAATAATCATGGGTTGCTTGAAAGGCTTTGATGAATTAGATTTAGTAGATTAACATTATATATGTGATATAGTGTGCCTCGAACATATCAATTGATTGTGCCACCCCTCGAGTTTTTTTTTTTCAATTTATGTGGTCATCTTTGATGGCTTCATCATTGAAAAATTAATTGAAATGTTAGATGATACCAAAATAGATTAATTGTACATGTGTATTTGGGCAAAATATATTGCAATAGTTGAACATAAGGCAAATAGTGTATGAGATACAATAAGGCACACTATTAGGAGCTTGTTGGGAATCCATTTGGAACTTGGGGAACATGTTAGAAAATCAAACCCTTGAAAAATAGTCAACAAAAAACATCAATTAAAAAAAATTACTTTGCTACAACTCAAAAGTGGATGCCTTGATTTTAGGAACAAATTTAAGTTTTCTATTAATTTCAAGAGTTCAAGAGATAAAAACCAATTTTGTAGTTGGTATTAGATTTTCTTGCGATTTTTGAGTATGTAAAAAATATTAGGTAGTAAATGATGTGAACATTAACATAATATAATGGTTGTTGTGTATCATATGTGTCGCGACCCATATGCTTATGTTTTGTGAACCATGCAATTGTCATTTGTGATCAATATTTGTTTATTTACCCCCATTTGCAATACCCATGTATAAACATTCAAAATAGTGATTGGATTTTGCCATAAAGCAATGTACTTGCACATGTGTCCCAAAAGAACGACATCACAACATTTGCCATATTTTGCAATACCCACATATAGGTTTGCAAAAGAGGGACTTGTTTTTTCACAAAAAATGTAATACTTTCGTTTAGGTCTACAATGAGATAGGTAATGACTTACAAGTTTTTTGCACTTGATATATTATATTTGGGTATTGCATTTTGGGATTGAGTTTTGAACTAATCAATCTTTATAGACCATTTACCAAATTATGCAATACTCAAATATAGGTTCATAAAAAAAGGACTAGTTTTTTTTGAAGAAAATGACTTACTTGTGTTTAAATCAATAATCATATATTGACTTACATGTTTCTTGCACTTGATATATCATTTTCATATTTAGGTATTGCATTATGGGATTGGGTTTTGATTTAGTCAATCTTTCAAAAACATTTACCAAACTATGCAATACGTCCCACATAAATGTCTATGAGATAAGGATTGGTTTTAGGATATAGGTTGCAATATCCAAATAAGGCACCTTAAATATGCACTAGTTTTTGTGGTTTAGGCTGTGATACACTCATGGGATCCATAAAATGCCTCTTGTTTTTTGGTGAGTTCATGCAAATTGTGCATTTAAAAGTTTATGATCATTGATTTGTAACTTGGAAATCTACAAAATTTCAAAGTTACAAAGTTGTTTTTTTGCAATTTCAAATTTACAAATTTGTGACTATGTAATATTGTCATGTTGTAATTTCTAAATTTTAATTAAAAATTATAATATTTTAATTTGTGAATTTGTAATTTGTAACTTGCAAATTTGCAAACTTGGAAACTTGCAATTTGTAATTTTGTGCAATACTTGCATGTGTTTTTATTACTTATGAACTTGTAAACATTGTTATTTGTAGGTTGTAGTTTTTCATTTTTCATTTGTAATTTTGTAATTTCTAACTTGCAAACTGCAAATTTATATGTTTATAATTTTATAATTTTATAGTACATGCAAGTATGAAAATGTGAAAATTTAGCATGTGCAAACTTGTAAATATGCGAAAATGCACTTGCAATTTGTAACTTTGTAATTTTGGTGATTTTGGTGATTTGGTAATTTGGTAATTTTCCACACAATTGTAAACTTGTGAACTTGAAAATGCCCACTTGCAATTTGTCAAATTGTAAAATTCTAATTATTAAATTTCTATTAAGGTAATTATGGTAATTTGATAATTTTTTATATTTGCAAACACGTACTTGAAATTTTGTTTTTTTAATTTATATATTTGAGATTTAAAAACGAGCACATGCAATTTGTAACTTTGTAATTTTATATTTTGTAATGTGGTGATTTTGCATATTTATGGAGTGTATGGAAAATAACTTGTTTCATACCTTGGGGGGAGTGAGGGGGGGGGGGGGGGTTTCAAGTT
>Ga0209208_10008858_pt1 | contig 13334 bp, 6 predicted proteins | sample S1TSphfallax_3_FD_187694 | JGI IMG/M metagenome (GOLD analysis project Ga0209208, IMG submission 187694) | Host-associated microbial communities from peat moss isolated from Minnesota, USA - S1T2_Fd - Sphagnum fallax MG (SPAdes) (version 2) | ecosystem: Host-associated > Plants > Peat moss >...
TAAAAAATTATCAATGTGTCAATTGTGAATGACCTTCATTATTCATTTATAACCTAATTTGGCTAAACAATTTTCTGGATGTCACCACCACCACCCTAACTGAATCACAAAATTGTTCAAAACAACTCTGAGTATCCTATTTAGACTCCAAAAGTTAGGAGAAAGTGGGTACATATACATTTTCTGTTTTCTTTTTGGGCAGTGTGACACATTGTTTATCTTTTTTTCATTTTTGTGAAGTAGCTAAAGTGGCAATCATGCATGAGACCATTTAGCCAAATTTGCCTGTAAATTGGATATGAAAGTAAAACAGTTTAACCATAATTCATCAAATGTTTTGGCTTTACCGTTCCACAACCCAATGGAGAAATCTGGAGATTTTTATTTATTTTTGGTTAAAGGTGAATTCACACCTAATGTTAAGTCAGTTTTAAGTGAAAGTCTAGGTGGCATCTTAGGTGGCACCCAATTTTAAATGGGTGATTATTTTAATATTAAGTGAATGTTAACTTAATATAAAATCTTTGTGGTAAATAGGTGTAGGTTCTAAATGACTAGCTTGGTATTAGGGGACTTAATACTAGAGTCCTTAACACCAAGTGTGAATGTACCTTAAGATAAATGAAAGTTGGTTATTGAACATGACCAGTTATATATCTCCTTATTACCATACTCTGTGAATGGATTTTGGCAATTAATTAAATTATTTTCAAATTTTCTGATTTTTTTGAATAAAAAACAAACCCAAAATATAAAAAATCAATATAATTGAACTCTCTATCATATTGTTTATGCCAAAGTTTTCAGAAATCCAGTTATTGCCGTATACTTGATATAATTTTGTGTCTCTTTTTAATAATTTTTTTTTATGCTGAATTTTTCAGAAATTCAAAACTCCAGTTATTGCCACAATACTTGATATAATTTTTGTATCTCTTGTTACTAATAATATTTTTTATGCCAAAATTTTCAGAAATTCAAAACTCCAGTGACTGCCATATACTTGATATAACTTTGTGTCTTTTGCTAATAATAATATAATTGTTTATGTGGAAGTTTTCAGAAATTCAAAAATCCAGTTATTTCCGTATACTTGATATAATTTTGTGTCTCATGTTAATAAATGTTTTTACACTGAAATTTTCAGGAATGCAAAAATCCAGTGATTGTGGTATATTTGATATAATTCTGTGTCACTTGTTAATAATATTTTATTATGCAAAAAAAATTCAAAACTTCAAAAATCCAGTGATTGCCGTATACTTGATATAATTTTGTGTCGCTTGTTAATAATAAATTTTAATCACAAAATTTTCAGAAATTCAAAAATCCAGTGATTGTTGTAATACTTGATATAATTTTGTTGTGTCTCTTGTTAATAATATTGTTTGTGCCAAAATTTACAGAGATACAAAAATCCAGTGATGGTTGTAATACTTAATATAATTTTGTGTCTCTTGTTAATAATATTGTTCATGTCAAAAAAAAATTTTTTTGAGAAATTCAAAAAATCCAGTGCAATAAGCTTGAAAATCTAAAGACATTAATTAATTTATGACAGACACTTTGAGCAGAATCTGTTCAGAGACAGAAGACAGCAGAGTATCTTGCTCAGATATAAAAGCTGCATACAAAAAGCCTGCTGCTTTTGTATTGGGGCCAAACCATACTCACACAAACAATACATAGCAGCACACTCTAGCCTACTTGTGCTAAACAAAAGTCACCATTCAAAAATGCTCTTGGACTAGGCTAGCTGCCAAGTTACAACTGGGCAACTTCAATTGCACACCCAAATAGTACTAAAATCTCAGCAGCAACTACTAATTGACAAAGGTAATGATAGCCCCAGCAACTTGTCCCAGGGTGAAAGCTCTCCAGTATCAGTATATAGTACCCCAACTCAAGCATCCAATTCAACCTCCAGCTGATGTAGAATTATTATGCATACTTTTGTGTTGAGAATGCTAAATGGGTTATAGACTTCCAGTTTAATGTTATTTGAATTGAACCTTACTTAACTTTCTGAACTTCTCTGGTTTATTTCCATCTCTCTCTCTCTCTCTCTCTCTCTCTCTATATATATATATATATACTATACCATAGTACCTTGAAGGCTTCAGCACAAATTATATTAGAGATAGAAATGCTGAAATTTTCAAAAAAGAATGCTTTCCTTGACAACAAATTTTTTTGTGAAGGAAAATAAACTTTAATTAATTATTTGGCAGATACCCAAGCTGCCAAGGAACTACCTTAATTTCTTAAAATATGAATGCACATACAATTTTTTATTTTTTATTTTATTTTTCCACTTGTAAATTTGGGCTTGTTTAAACTCTTTATTACTGTCACTATTTTGAAAATTTTCAACTTTTGGATTGTTGGCTTGATTTTAATGTTGGAATGGACATGCAAGTACAGCAATATGGCTAGCACTGGTTGGCACATTTATCCGCAATTTATTGTAATTGAACATGAAAAATGTAGAAAGAATATTAGACCTGTGGTTTTACGGTCTCATCACCTCACCTAAAGCTCCACAACTTTTTCCCCCCAATTTTTTGATGGAGCCAAAGTGGCATTCATGCATAAGACGATTTAGTCAGATTTGGTGATAAGAAAATACGAGAATAAGAAAATCCTGGGAGTCAAGATCTGCACTAGAGGTAAATGGAGTGGGATGTGATGTGAAGCAACAATGGACCAACTTAGTTTGTAGTTTTGTATGTGTACATAGCAGCTGTCTGGTGCAAGCTAGTTGGCAAAGAGCTTATTGGAATAAGTAGAGCTGGGTGTAATGTTTTGCTATCCTACCTACTAAATCACAAAGCTACAAACTACCAGGTCAAGCCCTGAAGAGCAACCAATACTTTCTTTCTTTCTTTCTTTCTTTCTTTCTTTCTCACGGAGCTGGGAAAGATGCACATCTCAATCCAGGAGCCAAATCTTGTCAAATCACCAACAGTGTGGGAGATGCTTCTTACCAACTTGGACGGCAGATCACTGTATGCTTTCCCGCATGTCTGATAAGACCTTTTACAGCAAGAATATGGCACCAACAGTGTGACCAGAAATCAAATCTCAGAGGTTAAAACACTAAAAACCAGTGTTGGGTGGTTCTTTTGTTCTGTTATAGCCTCTCGTTCTGGCTTTTTGAACACTTTCAAAATCAAAAGACTCCTCATTCTGCGGTTTTCTTCTCTAATTTTCAACATTAAAAAAACTACGTGTAACTGTTTTAGGGTTACCATAAACGAACTCCCAGGTTTTCGTCAAAGAACTGGCCCAGAACAATTGGTTCAAGGTAGGTTCTTTGATTGGTTCCACGACGTTTGAGAATCACTATCGAGGGTCCCATATATTCAACCCTTGCAAGAAATCTTATTGATGCATGGCATAATATGTTTTGGATGAAGAACAACAAACAAAGTTTATGCTGGTTTGGGGGAGTAAAGTGGCTTTGGGCCAATTTTCATGCATTGAATGTTGTGTTTACAAAAGGCATTGCACAATGTTAACAACTGCTTTTGATTGATCAAGCTGAATGATTGGTCCAAGTGATTGGCTATTAATAATCTCTCACCTTTTTACATTCCCAGTTTTCATATGCATTGGTTGGCCCTTCAGGAATGGTAAGAACATTGATTTAGATTTGAGAAATATTATTGAAGGCCCAAATATCACGTATGGGTGTAGTTGATCTTATCCATGGGCTTTTTCTTTGAAAAAAGAGAGAACCACACTAGTGAAAAAACAACTAAATGGTGGAGAGTAGTTCAGTTGTAAACTACTCAAACATACTTGATCATCCATGATCTTACTGTCCACTGTACCCTAGAGTCAGTTTCACCCATTATATAATCCTTAAAATAGTGAAACGATTTCTATTGAAAATATGAATCTGAGGTATGAAAAACCATCATAATTATCACAGGCTAAATAATTTCACTCATCCTATCACAATATCATAGTAGATCCAGAGAAAAACAATAATTTCAAATTTTAAAACGAATTAATTCTTTTGAAACAAATAATTAGTTTTCTTGTCAATGTGGAAGCCGACTGCAGGCTACAGTATCATGAATTTCAACTGCATCACATATGTGATCTCAGTACACTCTTTGTGCCTCCAAATGAATGTGCTTCATTGGATGTCAGACCAGCATTGTTGAAAATGTCTGTATTTAAAGTATAGAAAAACATTCAGTGTTGGAATGCAATTTTGTTGAAAGGAAAGAGGATGAGTATGCTAAGCATGATTCACAAAGTACAAGGTAAGCATTCTGAAAATCAAATCTCAAGTGTTCAAGGGGAAAATGTTTGGAGATTGCCTAATTTAGTACTTATATTTGCCAATGGGTGGCTTATATTTTGTTCATCTACTCATACCCAGTAGCCTAGTGTCAGCTTCCACATTGAGAAAATGAATAACTAATATCTTTTTTTTAAATGAATTCATTTTTTAGCTTTGGAATTATTTTTGTTTTCGTGATCTAGAATAGTCTAACACAATACTTTCACCTTGAATAAGTAAATTATCCATATTTTTGTAGGCTGCCTGCTGTGATCAGCATTTTTCTTTGGTGGTGAAGTTGTGCATTGTGGCGACAAATTTCTTTTTGGAGAAATCTGGAAATTATTTTCACTTTTTAAGTGTCATTTTGTAAAATTTTCTTTAGAAATGAAAAAATTGCAAAACTTTAGAGACCACAAAATTGGGGGAAAAGAAACTATGGCCATGATTAAGAGATAGTTTTCACGACATCAATGTCATAATTTCACAAAAATTCATTTCAATATTTAAAGGATTATTCAGTGACCAAACTGACCCAGGTAAGGTCATTTGGAATTCCTTATCACTCTGGACCCACTACAAGGTCCATGCAAGCTGGACATTCTTAATGGATTAATATACCAAGACTAGTTAGTCACTCCAAAGATCTTATGACCAAACAATACTAGAAAGGGACAAAGCAAGGAACATATGGTATGCTGATCATGGCCAGAAAATATTCCTGCAAAGGGACAAAACTAGGAATCATCACGGATGCTGTGTTAATCACAGCACAATTTGCCTGCATCTTATCTACCAAATTGTGGCATACATTCCCAAGCCTGTAATTGTATCCTGCGATACCATTTGTTTGCGCTACCATCGGGTACAAGCCAATTTGCACAACTGAAATTGTGTTTCAAACGTGATTGTAGGTATCAAATTTTCCTTACACCTTTAATATTATGGCCATCTGATTGTGTTTCCTCCCCCAATGTAAGACAATCCTTAGAGCAATCCCAGAGGTGCTCACAATGTGACCGTGCAACAATATTTCTCATATCCCAGTTTAGTCTGGTTTTTTTTTTTCAACCTCAGCCCTAAAATGAAAACTGAGACCGCAAATGGGTAGGAGACTATTAATAGCAAATCATCTACACCAATCAAAACGGGATTGAGCCTTACATTTGTGCACAAGATGATGAGGCCAGTACATGGCACTGCGAAGTGTAACATCTGTTGTTAACTGGCTCGATAGTTTGAGTGGTTGAAGTGGGTTGCTATCAGTTGTCTCCCACCAATTTCCAGTCCCAGTTTTAGTTTTATGGGAGTGATTGGAAAAAAAAAAGTAAATAACTGATCTTGGATGTGAGAAATATTTGTGCACAATCACACATTGAGATCATGCTCTAACATAGTGTACCAAAAGCCAAGGGTTAGCTCCTTGCAATGAAATATAGCACTTGAAGGAATTTCTTAGTGCTTTTGCAGGGTATTTCATATTCATGAATATTCCTCCTAAAAATGAATATTATGCCTACTCCTTAAGAGTGGCAGGCATCTTATGGTTGCTTATAGGTGTAAGATAAGGACACATACACCTTGTCATCTACCTCTCTTTAGGTCCCAGTTCATCATAATTTTTACCTTGTGTTTTATGCCCAATAAAGTCCATGGGTGAGGGACATTTTCCAAATGTAAGGTCAAACTTAGCTACCACCTTGTCCTAGGCCCCTTATATTGGGAATGTGCCCACCATGAGGCTTTAGCATACATTACATGCCATGTTATTTTTTCGCAAACACCTCCTTTCGTTTTTGGATGTGTGCCTCAAAAAAATTCAAGTTTGTGGGATGTACCCAATTGAGAAACTTGGTTTTGGGACATGCCAAAACATATAAGGACATGTTTGCATAACATTAGGCATTTTATCCAACTACATAGCAATCGATACACAACTATTTAAAATTTATCATGTGTTCTCTCACATTGAATTAAGTCACAAATTATGTAAATTCATGCTATCACCATCCTTGCATGTAGTATATCTTCTTGCAAATCGTACAAACATGTGCGATTAATCAAAATGTAAATAAATACAACATTGAAATTTTTCAAAAAAACAACCCACGAACAAGAATGTGGATTTAAAATGTAGGACATCCATTTGAGCATGAAGGGTAGCATAATGTAAATTGCCCTAATTCATCCCCTTTTTTGAATTGCTAAAATCTAACAACCTTAAAATTTGTGAAGTTGCAAAAAACAACATTGTCCACATGTGTCTAGCAGAACATCTTATGATAGTATTTTAATCTAGCAATATTGATATTTGTCATTAATGGATGATGATAAATAATTTGAATTAAGATGTGTCACTTTTTGTTTGAGTGTGTTTATGGATGTGTCCAAATTTAAATGATGAATTTTGGGACGTGTTCCATTTTTTTCATTAATCATTTTGGCCTTTGGGGAAATAGGATCCATAAAAAACATTGTGTAAAAATAACCCAAATTACATGTTCTTTTCATCAACATAATTGTAATTAAATATTCATATATACCATTATTGTGAAATTGCTTAAGATAACAATAGATCCTTGATGGTTATTGGTCTAGTTTTTAAGATTCATAATCATAGTTCACAAATCAAATAACCAATATTGGTACTAGCTACTATGCTCAATATTTTTGAAATAATCAAACAACCAACCATAAATCCACCATAGATTTTTTAAAGGTTTTGAAATAAATGAAACCAACAATTTTTTAATTTTCAATTACTTTGAAGAACCAAAACTAATGGTTTTCTAAATTTAAAATATTCAAAAAACTAGAACACCATCAAAAGTTATCGTTATGTCTTGATCTATTGCTATGATCTTGAAAACGTAAAAAAAAGTATGAAAGATGAAATATAGTCATTTTTTTGGCAAAAAATTGCCACATGGTGATACACTTGAAACTACTATGATAACCCCGTTGTAATTCTAGGGTCAAAATTAGGGCTAATTGACTTAAATCTCCCTGTGCCAAGTAGCATAATTGCCACCTTTAAGATATCATAAACATTAAATTCATCAATATTTTTTTTGCTCTCATCACCTTCTTGCCATGCTTGTTGCCAATGTTCATGAGCTCATCACCATTATGTGTGCAACTGTCAAGACCTTTTGTCAACACTACAACCCTTAAAACCCCAAAATTCACCTACACCATGCAACACAAACACAACAAAAATTCACTTTCATTTTTTTGTGCATTACATATGATCCATATTCATGAGGTTCATAATGCAAATGCATGGTGACAATACTATCTTTGTTTTAACAAACCATTTCATGAATTATAAAAGCTTATGGTTGGATTCAACCATATACGAGTTATTCAAGAATAGTGAGGAGAGGATTTATTGTGGGAATGTTTATTAAACCTTACTTATAATTTTAAATTTTTAAAAAGCTTATGTAAGCACTAAGTTAGTGAGCAATATTTAAGAGTAGAAAGATTATTAATGAATTCAAACCTTAGAAAAAAAAAATTCACAATAAACTTCAAAGATCTCGGAGTTGGAAGTTTGGAACCTTAAATAGAAACCTTGATTATTAATTTGTACAAATATGAAAAAAAGAAAAATGATTTTAGTTGAAAATTGGGAAGTGAATGATGGCTAAGCATTGAATGTGACTCAAAAGCCTTCAACAATTAATTTTTTATTCCCAAATTTACAAAACATTTTGAAATTGGAAAGCAACAAAACTTTGAAAGGAACTTGGAACTTGCAAGACATATATTACTAAATAATGTTTACCACACAAACATATTTAAAATGAAAAAGAGAGTTGAGATTTTGATTCTTGAACACCAAGAATTTTGAGTTTGGAGTGATGGGTTTGATGTAGAAAATAAGATTGAATCTTGGGGCCATTAAAGCTCTTGATGAAATTCAAACGCCATTATAATCTTTTTGCAAATTGCAATTTTTTCTCTTTTTGAATCTTCTTACAAGGTCCATTCACGACTGGGGTACCACAATAAGAACTATGACACCCTTTTGTTTAGTGTTATGAACCTTGAAACAAAATGAATGTTCTAAGATGTTAAACAATGAAAGAGGGATATGTATGTTTAGGCTTTCAACCAATTAATTTTATAATGCATGATTCAAAGTAATTGAATAAATTTGGGTACATTCACAGTATAATGTACCAAGGACTATGTTGACTGTCCTTAATTTTTGTAGTTCTCAACTTTGAAAAATCATTATATAAAAGTTTGAAACATCAAAATGTAATTAAGTTTGTTGCACCATGTTTTATTATTAACGAAATTTCATCCCAAAGAATTTTGTGTGATTCTCAATTGTTTTAGTGGTCATAAAGTAATGGAAAATATGCAGTTGAATATTGCTTTTCATTTCATTCATCCTTAATCCTATGCTCAATTTAACCATTCATGCTCCAAATTTATAAAAGACCATATATGGATGAACCAAAGGGCTCAGTATGAAAAAAAAACATAAAAGCATGCCCTAAATTGCCATTAATTGGGTGTGTTTAGTTTGCATTTAAAAGTGTTTATCACCTTCAAAAACATAAAATTATAAAGACTTCATGAAAGACAAAATGTTTTTTATTGTATAAGGGAAGGCAATGTTGCATTTTCATGGAAAATGATAAACAAAATTTAAGGTCATTGGTAAATTTGGGTTTATATATATACAGTATTGCACTAGGAAAATGTGAACATGTGTTTTGTTACTCAAACCTTCATAAAATGTTTTCAAATTTATTATGGGCTCTAATATATTTCATAAATGCACATGTATTGAATCCTTTTAATGGATGTTGTTGATTTTGATTTTGAATTTGAATGTCCTTAATGATAAAAAAAAGTTCAAAATTTGTCATCATAATTTTAAAACAAAATTATACATTTGACTATAACCTAGGTCTTCATACCAAAAAAAATAGTTTTTATTATAATATGAGTCATGTTTGGTCTCAATATTAATATATAGTCCCAGAAATTACGTTTAAAATACAATTTTGATATTTAGTAGACCAATACCTGTAGGACACATGTAAAATGCAATTGGGGTAAAGACTTTGACCTTGGTTGCCGTGGTTATTTTTATTGTGTTTTTACCCATTTTGAATGTTAGGTGAAAACACACTATGGTGACCCCTTTTGGGCACTTTTGGGTCTAGTATTATAATACATATAATATAATCATTCCAAAAGTATGGTACATTTAATTTTTGGTATCAATTTTGGTTTTTGGGCCTTACAATTATTAATTTTAAAAAATTAATGTTACATATTTTTTTTTAAATAACAATAATTTTCATTATCTATATTGAAAGATCCATAGGTATATTTACAATATACATTGGTATAATAGGGCTATGATCTCATTTTGACTGCACTAATTTTAAGGGTTCATTAAGTCATTAAGATAACCAATTTTAATGGAATTTAAAATATGGCCCATTTAACTATGTTTGTCATCTTCCATGTGAATGTGATTACTTGTCAAAAAAATTATTTACCACACATTTATCATATCTTTGTTGGAAAAACTCATTTTTTGATATGAAAATTTTCAAATTAATCACATGGTATCCAAACATGGTTTAAACTATGTGAAATGACATGGTTCAATATACCTTCAATTTTCATAAAGATTCAAAATTATTTAAATTGTTTTTGGATTTTATGTTTTTTGGAGTACATAAATACACTGCATTTGTACATATTTTTTAAATGTTTAAAAATGTTTATTGAATGAAATAGAATGAGTGAGTAATTTTAATTGAGTATTGAATTTTTGCTATCAAAATACTCTAGATTTTGAAAGTAGTAACAGTTTTTGATTAGCTACAATATTTTGTAAAATTTCATGGTCTTTCAATTGTGTGAATCCATTTCATTTCAATTTGTGATGTGTGTGTTGTTGTGGAAATGGTTTAATTTCTTATCAACAAGCTTGGCCATTCAATTCATTGGTTCAATTCAGCTTGTTAATTTCACATCAAGGAACTTACACTTGGGAGGTCAATAATAACTAGATTTTTCAAACAAATTACAAATGAAATTTTTAGCGACATTTTTGAATTTGTTTATTAATGGGGTTTTGGGTGCAAGTAAGGTTTGAGCTACAATGGGTAGCACCCCTTTAGAGGTTCAAGTTCAAGTCCCTTCAAGACACTTAAGATTTAATTTAGGTGGATTAATGAACAAAAGGAATGTGTTCTATAGTGATCAAAATTTGGAAGATAGAAGTGACAAAAATTGAGATAAATTTATCATGTCTCATTCCTTGTAAATACAAGTTCAAGGAAGTTATTTGTAGCTATGGCAATGTTAAAGGTCCTTTCCTTGCAATTATGTGTACATGAAAGGTTTTTTTCTTACTTATGTGTGTGGCATGCTAATTTTTACAATGCATGTGTTTCCTTTTGATGATTTTTCTTAACACACTACAAATTGTCACATTGTTGCTTGCTTGAAAAAATAGATTATGGTAGTGACTAGATGCATCCAAACTTTAAATTATTACACACAACATTCAAATGTTGAAGTTTGGATGCGTCTTTTGGTGTTGAAGTAAATTTACTGACAAAAGATGTTATCTTTACCACCTTCAACAAATTATTTCCCATCATCATTGATGGTCCTACAATTGTTATTTGAAATATCTTTGTACTCAGTGTATTGACTTGTTTGTGGTTGATCAATGTTAGTATGTGAAACAAGGTTAGCTTGTTGCAAAATAAAGAATCCTTACAAGTTGCATTGGATTCCTTGCGCAATTTCAACTTTTGACAATGTTTTCTTTGAAAGACTTCACCATATGTCTATTGAATATTTTCCTTTGATAATATTGTCGATGTTGATATTTCCTTCACATTAGGGCTCTTGTTCCCTTGGAGATTTTAGAATAGATTATTTCCTTTTGAAGATATGTTATTGACACATCACATTCCATCTTGCATATGAATGGAAAAGAACACATGCTGCAATTGTGTCAATAGTTTTTTGTTTTTTTGGGTTGCAATCAACTTTAATAGAAATTGTCTTTAAAATTATGGATGAATTATAAGAAAATATTGGACTCATAATGGACTTTTGAAATGATGACATTGCATTTGTCACACTTAAAATAAAACAAGTGAATTCAAAAAATGTCATAATAATGTCAACAAATTTTTTTAAAAAAACCACCATCAAATGAAACAAATTTAAAAGCAAGATGCATTGAAATTTTCCCTATACAAGAAATTTTTATTTTTAATTCTTTTACATGCCATGATTCTTAACATTTTTCATCATTTATAATCCATTTCACATTGAAATAAATAAGCTAAATTCACTTCACATGGATTTTTGAACCAATTACATGTTTAAGGATATTTATAGGTGACCAAAAACATAAAGGATTATTATTGATTACAATTTGATAGTCAATAAAATTGTAGGAATTCTAATTAATGTAAGATGTGAACTATTCAAAATGTCAAAAGCGAACCACCTTACCATGTTTTTACCCTTGGATGAAATATTATAATGAAATAGTGTGATTACTATTAATTAACTAGCAAGGTCACAACCTTCATTTTTTTTTTCTTTTGATGGTTGACCTTTTTTATTCCAATCCATGTCCACCCAAAACAAAAACTCGCATTTGACATAATGCTTTTAGAATGGAAATTGTCCACATGGCCCTAAGGATGTAAATGCAAAAAAAATGGAACTATTTGTAAATATGCATACAAATTCATGCAAAAGATAAGTTTTATTTACATAACAAAAATTTTACACATGACAAAATGATTTGAATTAAAACTTGGAATTTTTTACAAATTTCATGCATCTCCATGCAACAAACAAGTTGTTTTAAAATTAAGCATGGAACATACAATTTGAAAATCATGATCCAACTCTCAAGCATATTGCCAAATTGTTCTTTTCTTGTATCATGATGTCTTATGGAGGATTACTCTTGTCATTGCAACCCAAACTTTTTTTGATTGGCTTATTCAAAGTTATAAGGCTAAATATGTAAATCATTCATACCATTTGTAGGTGAAGTCTCAAAAAGTCTCTTGTCTTTTGAAGGCACACAATCCTAACACACAACTCTCCTCTATGAATTTTTCCACTTTTGACCTAGGCTAATGGAAGGAGAAAATTTATGAGCATGAAATGTAAAACTAATTTGAATTGGTAACTACGCCCATGTTAGCAATGTTTTACATATTTAACACCACTACAAAGAAATGATTGTTATCAATTACCAACATAATGATTGGCCTAGGTGATAAACCATTTAAATTTTACCATCTAAGCCAATCATTATGAGTCCTCACCCATAAACATGAAAAATAAGATGATAAAAGTGAAAGATTATTAAAACGTAGTCACATGTGCTAATCATCAATAAAATCAACCAATCAAAAGTAGTCATTTTGCAAATTTGCTAGTATAATTGGCACCCTCCACCACCAAGTGGTTGTATGTCATCCAAAATATATTATGCAAACCAATTTATGGCTACCAATGGAGCTAAAGATAAATGATTTCATGGGTATTGTTGGAAAGGAAAAGGTACAAACCAAAGTTGGGAGAGTATAAAAATTTAAGAAAAACCCGACTAAGAGTTTAAGCTAGTTTTCATTAAGACTATCATTGGATATCATTTTAAATGATATTTGAATTGATATTTGACCCCTAAGGCCTTACCCCCCTTTAGTCAAAACTCAAAAATTAAATACCATGACCGGGTATTTAAGTAGAACAAGGTATAATTATCAGTTTTTAGCTAGGTTTTCAAAAGAAAGAATACAAGGTTTCAAGTCGTGCCACCACAACTATTGAACGTTGAAACTTCTTCTATGCAATTTTTTTCACTTTCTAGAAACAAAATAAAACACTTGGGCCCACTTTGTTATTCAATTTGTTTTGTGCTTTTGGTTTGTGCATTCAAATTTTACAATGTTTTCAAGGTCAAGATTTTGTTTTTTTGTTTTTTTTTTTTTTGTAGTGCTTTTGTTTT
>Ga0209208_10008859_pt1 | contig 13333 bp, 11 predicted proteins | sample S1TSphfallax_3_FD_187694 | JGI IMG/M metagenome (GOLD analysis project Ga0209208, IMG submission 187694) | Host-associated microbial communities from peat moss isolated from Minnesota, USA - S1T2_Fd - Sphagnum fallax MG (SPAdes) (version 2) | ecosystem: Host-associated > Plants > Peat moss >...
CCCCTTTCTTTCTTTCTTCTCTTCCTGGGAGAAAAAAGCTGGACCTCTTGGGTGCATGTTGCATCATCTGATTGGATGAATAGAATTTCTGTTCTTAATTGTGTTCATCACCCAAATTTTTTGCCTTAGACTAATGCCCCCTTCCCGAGGGCGGGTAGGATCAAAGAAGGAGATTTGGAAACAGCTCCCACATGGTCTATAGGCAATATAACAACCGGCTGCGCAACAACCTACCTGAAGTGATTTTTGTTGTGTTGGAACTTGACAAGGATTGGGAGAGAACTTGTGCAATTATTTTCACCATTTGCACTTGTTCGTTGAGCAACTCCATTCATGGAGTGAATTACATGACTATCAATCAGTAACAACACCCCATGAGAGTGTGTCATATGCATTCATAAGGCATGTTAGCTTACATTTATTTTTCACCTTCCATCATCTACAAACTTGGTAAATGAAGTCCAAGCATACGCACGAGTATCTATTAATGTATGCAAAATTTGGCAAATCCTGGGATGTTAGGATGAAACATCAGACACTATTATTTTTAAACCACTATTCAAAACAAATATTTGTGTGTATGATTTTGACTAGGTACCTTCACCCTTCTTGAGTGAGGCCTCTTATTACCTAGTGGCTATATTTTACCTGGGAAATGTTAAATAATTTTGGATTCATTAGAGGTTTTGGAGTCCAATATGGGAGGAGGACTTTCGTTGGTTCTATTCTAAACTTTTTTTTTCCGCCTAAGGGCTTTATGGGAATAATATCCCATGAGGCATAGCCAAGCAAGGGCTCAATTCTTGTAAAGCTCGTCCCTTGAGGGTTTTACATAGTGTAAAAATTGCATGCACATTGATTTTTATTTTTTCTCCAACAAGTACCTATTAGGTATCACAGGAAAAATAAAAAATGATGAGATTTGCTTTTTGAGAACATAATGCTTGTGGAGGCTCGCAATTATGTTTTTGTAAAGCTCCCCTGCTTTTTAGTCTAGGCAAGGCACACTTGAGATACCCTACAAAAACCAATTTAGGTGTTTACATGTAGGGTAAAGCCCCATGGTGGGGGCATTACGAAAAGTTTGGGGCCTATGATGTTTAGCGCCTACCCCACCTCACCCACCATAAAGCATGAGGTGACTCAATGACCAATAATGCTACTACAATAGGACACTCATAAAAGAAACATTGACAAGCACACATAAGAGGGGATCAGCTCATTAACATAAACAAATAGATTAGAAATAAAAAAATTTGGACTTGTCTAAGAATATGGATAATAATTGAAACCATGGAGAGCCTGATGTGGAGCTCTCTTTGGTGTCTAGCTCTACAAGCTGGCTGCTTAGACTTTGTTATGGAATTTTAATAAATAAATCTTAACTTATTTTTCAACCTCATTTCCTTTGTAGTGGTAGAAGTCACAATGTCATTCTAAATATAAATTCGGTGAAAATCCCATCAAAATTAAAAAACATGGATTTTCACTAACCTAAATGCTTAGGACTTTTGTATTGAATGCACATCTAACATTTGATCCTTTGAATTATTGCATAACTAGACTATTATTTCAAGCATCTCATTACAATTTTTTTCTAAAAAATGGGTGAAATTTCCCCTACTAATTGGCACTTTAAAAATTAAAAAAAAGGTGATTTCCTAGGTTTTCACTTTGGGTTTTCATGAGACAATTCAAGCTTTGCAATTAGAATTCTTGTTTCATTGGGAATGGTTAGTGTTTTTCTTTTTGATGCATTTCATTGTTATTTTGGCCAAAAATGGTGATTTTTCACTCATGTAAATTTTGACAAAATTGAAAACAACAACATTGGTGTACACTAACACAATGCCATGGTACCTTTTTAGTTTGGGATTGGTGTGCCAAATAGTTATTTCAATTTTCAAAATCCACTTCATTAGTTATGCGATTTGGCAATAAATAGAGGTAGCTTCTTTGGCAAGTCATCTAGACTCTGAATTTTGAATCTCTAACAAAATGAGACTTTTTATAACATTTTATTATGTTTCTTTTTGAAAAAAATGGGAGAGATGACATTTCACCAAATTATAGCATAGAGAGATCTTGTCAATTATTGGGCACTTGCTTTGCAAAGGTGGACTGGCTTGAAAAAAAAAGCTCTTGGTTTTGTACTTGTTTTTAAATTTTGTTTATGATCTTTTATTTTCCTTTCAATGTTGTCAATTCTAATTGAGAATTATCTTCTTCTTTATGTTTGCCTCAATACCTCAACAAAGGATTTAGCTTTCTCCACTTTGAGAAACCCAAATTTTCAACTTTTATTTAATTTTAAAATAACCTCTTCTTTGACTCCCTTTCAAAGTCTTGATCCTTTTCAACTTCCACAACACCTAATCATGCAAGACATCACATTTACAACCTCAAACCCTAATCATTGTGAAGGAGAGAAATGTCAAATAGTGCAATAGAGAATAATTCAAACATCACATACAACTAACCCAATTCTCAAAATTTCAGCATGAGGTAAGAATAGTTTCTTTAAATTTTGACATTTTAAACATGTGTTTCCTAGGAATTTTGACATTTCCAAAAAAAATTTAATTATCACCAAACGTAAATTCTAAAAAGGTACTATGGTACTTGCTTGCTGAAGGCAGCTCAAAATGAAGGATATATTAGAGTGTTAAAAAACAGTGACAAACTGGACTTTTCACCACAAAAATGAGATTCAAGATGAACATATTTAGAACAATCATCCAAGGTAATCATCCTTGGGTGGTGTACATTTCTTTTGAAAGAGGTAAATTCGTCTTAGGTGTTAAATTTAGTTCATCATTTGATTTGATTGATGGTTGGTGTCTTCATCACTTGATAACTTGGTTTTTTTTCTTTACTGAATTAAATGTAAATTGTTTTTTTTCTCCTAGAATGGAGCAATTTGGAACATTTAATGATGTGCATCCTTTATTTGTGACATTTTATAATTCTTGTAACCAAAAACTTTCATTGGAATGCAAACTTCCACCACATTTTACATTTCTTGCAATCAAAAACTTTCATTAGAATGCAAACTTCCACCACATTTTACATTTCTTGCAACCAAAAACTTTCATTGGAATGCAAACTTCACTAAATTTGGAAACAACATCTACTAACCTCTTTGAACATCAGTTGGTGCATCCAAGCCTTACATCAAAGCCTCTTGATCATGTATATATTATCATGTATGATCCAAGGATACAACAAAAGTCATAACTGAAACAAAAAAAAACATGCAAACTATGAGCTTGCAAATATGTTAAGTGTAGTAGATTCATGCCCCCATCACACGATGTCAACCTCCCTAAGCACTGGTGCCAATCCTTTCCTTGTTCGCCAATAATTAGCCAAAGGGTGCACACCCTTATCTGGACCTTGAATATCCTTGCGGTATTTGGCATTCTCCTTGAAGCTTACTTTGAATCTTCTCTCCACATCTACAACATTTTGTGATATCATTTGTCATAACAACCACCAGCACAATTTTAACCCACTCAGCACATTGGGGCAAAAGAATGAAACCAATAAATTTTTTTTTTCCATAGTTGCAAATCTACCCAGTTGATTTCCAGGTCCAGGCTTCATCCCAAGATTGGATTTTGTTGAAGTTTTGCAAAACTGGTTGATTGTATCACCTGGGTTCATCTCCTTATTGGATTCATTGATACTTAGTTTTGCAACACCCAGTTGATTGCACTTGGACCTATGTTCATCTCAAGATTGGATTTTTTGTTGATCTAAGTTTTGCAAACAAGACCCAGGGAGCAAAGGATTTTCTGGAAACAAAACAGAAACTCAAGATTCAGCTCGAGTAACTCAAGTAAAAAAAATTCTAAGAAAAGTTCCAGACCAACTTCTTGAAGCAGGAAAATCTTCTTAGAAAATTTCAAGACCACCTTCTTGAAGCAGGGAAAAATTCTAAGAAAATTTCCAGAGCAACTTCAAGCTTTTCAAATTTGTGCTCTGTGTGTGTGTGTGTTTTGCTGCAAGAATCTCATCATCAGTGCTGATGATTCTGCAAAAGCAGGAGCTCAATAAGAGGATGAAGAGCAGGAGGTACTCACTCACCTGCTGCAAGCTCAGGATTGAGCTGACCATCGGCAGTGATGGCCATCATCAGTTGTGGTGGGCCGATTGGAAGAGTGTCGCCCTTGTCAAACTGCCAAAAATGGAACACTTTTCCATACGTTTTGGCTATCTGCAGCAGCAAAACAGAAATAGACCATATCCTGAATTTAGACTCCCACACACAGAGAGAAATAGAGAAAGAGAGTTTGAGTTCAAGCTCGGTGATCATGAATTGCAACGAAGTCTGAGAACTTTCAGCAACTGTAGAAGAAGATTTTCTCCACGACTCTTGAAGAAATTCAGCTGGTTCAAATGTTAGACATTTGTACCTCTTCAAGCTCTTTTCTCTCGAGTGCTTTGGGAACTCCCGGCATGAAGAGAATCCCACCCTTGACTTCGTAGTCATGGGAGTGCCACAGTTTCTTCTCCTCATCAGACAGAGTATCGAAAAGCTTCTCGGAGATGATGTATTCGACGCCGATGAGGCGAGCATCCGCCTCAGGACTATCGAAGATGGCGCACTATCGCATGTCCTGGTTGTAGTGCGTGCAGTAGTGGTGCGCCTCCACTTGCCTGCTCATGTCGTACGCGTAGAAATGGAAAGCACATAGATGACAGTGGATCCTGTTGATGGGCTTGAAGCTCTGCATCACTGCTGCTGCTTTCTCTACTAACATTGTGCTCGTCTGTGTGGGCTCCCCTGGCAAAGGAGCAGCCCCCCGCACCAGTGCTGTTGCAGCTGGTCCTGCGGTTGCTGCCATTATAAAACCCAAGCTCTAATTCCTACACAATTCAGCCAAGCATGATCACTAGTTCACATCAGTGCCACAATCTCATATAACCATTTCCTACCATGCATGCTCACAACATTAACAGTGATGATCAGGATCCACCCACCATACTAGAGCTCTATGATCTCCTAAGTGCAAATCCAAGCGAGCAAGCAAGCTGATTGCCATGACAACAAAACCCATGACAAAAACACTTCTAGACATTTTAAAAGCTTGCAATTGAAACTCCATATCACAAGAAGCTCTTGGGTGGTTCCTTCCATTGTGGGAAAATTGTGTAGCTTTACCTCCAAGATCAACAGACTAAAAATGCAAAAAAGCAGGGAATTAATTGTGCAACTCAAGGAGTTTTGCAACATTCATTCCCAGGGATCCAAAACTTGAAAGCATTTCCAGAGCATTTGAGTTTAGAGCCTTATGTGAAATTGTGCTGCACGCATGCATGCACGCATCACTGTGCTGCTTGAGGTTGCTGCATGCATGCAGACTGCAGTTGGTGAAGTCAGAACCAACAGCTGGTTCCAATTAGTAAGAACCAAAACGAAATTCGGGTCTGATTTTCAGAACTGGATTTGGAATTGGGTTCTTGGTTATTATAATTATATTATTTGTGTGTGAAACTGGAGCTGGAACCAAAATACATGTCTTTCAAAACAAAAATCGACTTTCTAGAACCAGGGTTTTAAACCAGAGGTTAGCCTGTAATAATTAATCGCTGCCAATTTAGATCTGGGTTAGTAAGAACTGAAATTATGGAATTGAGTGTGATGTTCAGAATTGAAATTGGAACAAAAATTGTTTTTTTTTTTTTTTTGAAAGAACTGGACTTGGAACCAGATTCCAAGTGGCATTAACATGTAAAACTGAAAGGAACCAAGACAGTTTTAATCTAGTTTTTAGAACTCAAACCAGAGTTTTTTCATAAATGTAAAGAACCACCCAAGACAGTTTAGAGTCTGCTTGATTGCTTGGTCATACACCATTACACTGTGGTTTAATGTGCACCCTAGGGCATGGTAATCTCTACAACAGCTTATGCAACACCACCAAGCACAATACCTTGTTTGTCTGTGGTCTGCCACCGAGCAAAAGGATCAATACACATAGGTTGTGGGATAAATAGCTTTCAAAACAAAGAGAGCTCTGTAATAACAAGTGCCTTAGAAGGCTCTTCAATAGAAACCCCCACACCAAACATGTTATTATCCTCTTTTTCAATTTGAACATATGTTTCATCACATGGTGGTACAATTGCTTCAACAATAGAATTTAGTTAATAAAAAATTATCATTAGAAGGGGCATGACCTCTTTCTTATCATATTTAGTAGTGAGTTGGATGACATTTTCACACCCCACAAAAGTTTCCATAACTCGCAAAAAATTTGAAATGGGGATCCAACATCACGGCCAACATGTTGTGAATTTGATATGAATCAAGAGCTTTCAAAAATTCTAGAAAAGCTTTGATTACCTTCACAACCTCCTATAACATGTTTTTATTCAACAGGTGGAGTTCAACATAAAAAGGTCAAATGTTTCATTGCCATCAACAAGGGGATTTGCTTCAAATTCTGTAACTATAATTAAATTAATTATAATGGCTAAGGCATCTGATAGTAGCTAGTGTGGCTTCTAGATTGGTTCAACATGCATGTTGTCACCATGAGATTCAAGTAGTGATTGACAACTTTCAACAATAGCCCACACTTTGGGCCTTAAAGACTTTTTGTTGCAATGTTAATGTTTTTTGCCTCCCATAACATAACAAGATGCCTTGTTTGAATTCTAAAGTTTTTTCAAACATTGTAACTTTATTCTCAAACTTGGTTTTCATTGGAGTTTTCAGCTTTTGATGTCACATCCCATTCTCCATGCAAGTTTTTTCCCATTCATGCCTCCTATTCTTTGATTTTTTTTTTTCCAGTAATTGTTTTTTGCAAACTAGTTTGGGTAGATTTTGTAACACTCACCAAGGTTAAGCTCATAGAAACCTTATCATCATTCATTACACATTGATAAGCTTTAAACATGACATGTTCGAAGCAAATGCCCTCATAAAGTTGCAAAAGCAACCACACAATCAATTATTGAACATAGTGTTATATCCATGGTTCCAAGTTGCTACCTTCATTTTTCACAAAAGCAAACACCCACTGAATTAGTAAAAACATTTCCAACAAAGATTAGAATTGTAAAACCATGGCACTATCACTTGTTTCAAGCATTTTAAATCGTTGAATGCCAATGTACTTTTTTGTAGTTTTTTTTAAAAATCTCACCCTGTGTATGACCAAACTCAGGGTTCTGGTGCTGTGTTTTTCTTACTCTATTATTGCTGTTACAAAATTGTGCAGCTTATTTACATTATCTGGTTCCAAAAGAGGCAGGCCTCCCAATTCCCCCTCCCCCCCTCCCCCTGTTGTAAACAGCAGCTGCTCCATCAATCCCATTGAACATGCACCATACATACTACATACCTTACATACCTACCAAGTCATCAGAAGATGGGAATGCAACACGCGTGTACAAAACTGTGCTTTACCCACATGCAGACAAAAACACCTTTGTCGTCTTCTTCTTCTTCTTCTGTGCAGAGAAAGAACAAGCCACTCACATGCACTCGTATTAGATCACAAGACACACAAGAGAGAAAGTGGGCGAGTAAGAAGTAGAGAAACAGATTAGAGGTGATCAAAAATCGAGTGAACGGAAGAAAAAAAAAGGTTCTTACCACATTCGGCTCAGCAAAGCCTCAGATTTGAATTCCGAAGAGAAGTTGCGATATTTGTTCATGTGAAGAAGTATCAAAGGAGAGAGAAAGACAGTCGAGACAGACAGACAGACAGACAGACAGTCGAGATCAAGGCACAGAGCGCAGGAAGTGGAACTAGTAGATTGTGAGCCAGCAAGAGAGTGATTGCTCTCTTTCTCAACAAACAAGAGTCTAGAGACGGACAGGGAGTAGAGAGTGTGGGTGTGTGTGTGTGTGTTTATAGTGCACAAAAGGGCATCATGGCGATGGCGAATTTCGGATACAAGAAGGTGCTGATGTTGGTAGGGGACTATGTTGAGGATTGCGAGGTAAGCCAAATCCTCTCTCTCTCTCTCTCTCTCTCTCTCTCTCTCTCTCTCTCTCTCTCTGTGCCTTGTTTTGGATCTGCTGTGAGGAGTTTTCAATTGTACAGACAGCAGCCATGTTGGTCGTTGGTTTTTCACTCCAAAACCTTCCTCCTCCTCCTCCTTCCTGCTGTACCTATCATGGTCTCCTCCATCCATACTTGACTAGACAAAGCAGTGCTGTTGTTGATGCTAGAAACTAGGGTTTTAGGGTTTTCAGTTGGCAGTGTAGTAGGATTTGCTAAGTGGGGACTGTGTCTGTCAATGGGGATTTGTTTGCTGTGCAGGCTATGGTTACCTTCCAGGCATTGCAGGCCTTTGGCTTGACTGTGGATGCAGTTTGTCCAGGAAAGAGTGCAGATGAAATCTGTGTCACAGCTGTCCATGACTTCAAAGGACACCAGGTGCATCATCTTGACCTATAACTACAGTACGTAAAATCAAAGGGTTTGAGAATCACTTTGCAAAATGCTTGTGTATCTATCTGACAAGGCTTTCATCATCCTTTGCACAATGTCATTGTGGTTGAATTGTAGTCAATCAACTCATGTATACTGACAGGTTTGCATTGCAGACTTATTCTGAAACACAAGGTCACAATTTCAAGCTTACAGCAACGTACGCAGATGTGAATGCTGACAGTTATGATGCTTTAGTTATTCCTGGAGGGCGAGCACCAGAGTATCTCTCTGCAGATGAATCTGTTTTGCATTTGGTGAAGAAGTTTGCAGATTCAAAGCGTCTTGTGGCATCCATTTGCCATGGTCCATTGGTGCTTGCTGCAGCTGATGTTCTCAAGGGACTGGAGTGTACTGGATTTGCTCCTGTGAAGCCTGTTGTTATTGCAGCAGGTGAAAATCTCTGCCATCCTTTTACATGTTGAAATTTTAGAGCAGATTCTTCTTCACTGCTGCCTTCATGCCCAGAATGTTGGTTTGGTTGGGCATATTGCTGTTGAGAGGACATTGTAGGGTTCAAAACTGTGGACCTTAGTATAGAAAGGCAATAAGCTTTCTTCCATTGTTGCTGGTATTTGTTAATAGCTTGTGCCCCACACTTACAGGTGGAATTTGGAAAGAGGCTCCCTGTGTTCAAGATGGCAATTTGGTGACAGCCACAGCTTGGCCAGATAACCCTGAGTTTCTGAAGCTGATCATCAAGGCACTTGGAGGGAAAATTCATGGTTCCGGGAAGAAGATTCTCATGCTTTGTGGGGTGTGTCCCATTGGCAAAAGAAAAAAACTTCGCAAACTGGGAGACTCTTTTGCATTAGAAATGCAATCTTGGATATTATTCAAGAAACATTATGAGTTTGTTGGGATTGAATGCTGTACGGTGTTTAATTGGTTTATTTTCTGACACCTGTGCAGGATTTTATGGAGGATTATGAGGCACTAGTGCCATTCCAGGCTATGAAAGCTTTGGGTTACCAAGTGGATGCAGTGTGCCCAGATAAAAGGACAGGTGATAGATGTCCAACTGCAGTCCATGACTTTGAAGGTGCACAGACGTACAGCGAAAAGCCAGGTCATGATTTCACTCTCACAGCGTCTTTCAATGAGGTGGAAACTGAATCATATGATGGATTAATCATTCCAGGAGGACGTTCCCCTGAGTATCTGGCACTGAATGAAAAGGTGTTGAGCATTGCTCATCACTTTGCAGAGACACAAAAACCCATCGCTTCCATTTGTCATGGCCAGCAAATTTTGGCAGCAGCTGGTGTGCTAAAGGTGTCATCTTCTTCTCCTTCCAAGTTTTTTCTTGCGTTGCTTTTTATGGAATGTCCAGAGAAGTTAAGGTCATTAAGTTTGGACCAGAGACCCAAAATGTGGAGTATTCGTCTCTTCATCTGTGTCTTCATTTGAAAGAAACTCATTTGCCTGATCTTGTTGGACCATTGTCTCCTCGGGGATGTGGGTGACAGGGTAAAACTTGTACAGCATACCCAGCATTGAAGAAACATATGATGCTCTTCGGTGCCAACTGGGAAGAGCCTAATCCTATCACGAAATGTTTCACAGATGGAAATCTGGTTACAGGAGCCGCTTGGCCTGCTCACCCTGAATTCATTGCTAACTTCATGGCTCTTTTGGGCTCTTCAGTCAAATTCTAGGCAGAATCTCACTTCCGGTGTTGTGATCAGTACTTCAACCCAACATGATAGTGCATTTTGACTGTAGCACTGATACATAAAACCAGGAACTGCATATATGTAGGTAAACAGAAACATATATAATAATATGCATTGCTCTGAGGAATGACCCCATCTGCAGCAATGTACAGAGTATTTCTCACGTCTACTAACAGCCTCCCCTAAAGTGATGTTATTTGTATGTCTGGTGGACTTGAGCTGCCTGAGAGCAGTTAAGCAGGAAGTGGTGAGGGTTACAATTTCGTAACTTGTGTGTAATATTGGCGGTGGTTTGCAAAATCTATAAATCTGTTTCTCAGGTAACATGTACAGACTAAGAAATTTTGTTTTGTACATTATTTCTGAGCAGTGTGTTATTTTGCATCATTTTGGCTCTGCCTGTAACACAGAGAGAGTACATAAACAATAGAGTTTTCATTTCATCCCACATTTGGAGGAATGTTTACTGGGGCAGTGAATTGTGAGTAGTTTTTATTTTGTCCTACATTTTGAGGAATGTTTACTAGGGCAGTGAACTATGAGTAGTTTTTATTTTGTCCCACATTTTGAGGAATGTTTTCTGTGGCAGTGAATTTTGAGTTCAATTTTTCAGGAATTTTCAGTTGCTGGTTTGAACTTGCTGTGATGACCTGCTTATTTACATCCTTCCCAATTTTAACTAGTGGAAAGACCTCACCATTTCAAACAGCACCATTTTTAAGCCTGTCTCATTGTTTATCTGATCCTGGATATGATAAACCTACCACATGTAATGTCACCCCTTTTCTCACATTTTGAATTCATATACTTGGAAGTCATGTTCACGGGCTTTAGGTACACTAAGCATAACTCACACTTCAAGTCATATTCACCTCATGGGTTTAGGGTCTACCCAAAGCATAGCTGAAGGAATAAACAATAAACTAAACCTCAACCTTGCACATTGCTGAGCTACAAATAAACAATAAACTCCACCCCAAGCTTGTACATTACTGGGGACCAACAGGCCTGTTTGATTTGGATTTTTGCATATGCCAGTTGTAGTGTGGGTTTTGTAAGCAGGTATATGTTGTGCAATAGTGAATTTTTGACATAGAATCTTATTTACCTTTCATTGTTCTGATGTGTGGTATGGACCATTCATGCAGGAAATCAAATCATTGCTTACCTCCATGTCTTTCAACCATTCTCTCCAGCCAGAGTTACGGGAGAAGCATACTTGAATTATACATAGTGATACACCCAAAGGAGGAGCACACCTGAATTCTACATAGTGATACAACCAAGGAAAAGACATGCCAGATGTCATAGACCTTACAGAGCTGAGGGAAAAGGGTCTCTAATGATGGTCATAAAAAACTAAACAGTTATTTTGCACTCAGAAGGTTCAATTTGGTACCTACTCTGCAGCTCTGTTGCAAGAACTCTCATTCTGACCACCTGCATCTTTAGCTTTCCCTGCAACAAATAGACATTGTTAGTATGGCAGAAATAAAAAAAAGAAAACAAACAGGCTGTTGGATCTCAGAGAAAAATATTGAGATGCAAATGAAGAAGTCCAAAGAAAATACAAAAACTTTTGTAACTTGGAATACAGGCAGACAAGGATTCTGACCAGTATCCATCTTTGCAACCCTTGAAGCCAATCTGGCCAAGAGTTAGCACAATGAACAGGTCAAGGTGCCATGTTACCAATCACAACTTAATCATCCCCTCAACAATACACCCTCCCCAAACTCCATGAAAATCTGAAACCCACAAAAATCTATTCGATACAATGTCCAGTGCAGGAAAGGAAAGCTCCATACCACAGTGTAGTCACACTTTTATTGAGACCACCTTCAAAAACCTTAACAATACTTTTGGAGGACCTGAGAACATTTACTTACCATCTATCTGGTCAGTCATGGCTCAATGTCAACATTCTTGTAAGTGCAATAAAATTTTCAAAAAGAAAAATGCAAAAAAAATCTAATTATTGAATAGTCAATTTCAACTTTTTCATATTAATGTTAGAAGCTTTGATGAGGGATACAAAAGAAAACCAGAAATAATGGAACCCCTGAGAACCAGCTGTCTGCAGCACCTATAAAGACTCAATATTCACATATCAATAGAAAATGGATTACTGTAATCTGCTGTGAAGACAAGCTACTGCCGACTCCTACAAACAGAAGACCAAGCAACAAAAATGGTGAGAGATGCAGACAGGAGAGTCAGTGTGTGTACCGGAAGGGGAGGTGATGGAAGGACCAGTGGGAAAGTGAGCAAGGTAAGGCCCAATGCTCCCCAAAAGCAGACCTGTCAAGCTGTTGCCATTAATGACAGGAATGCTGGAGGGTGCAATCCCCCAATGAGGCCCAATCCCACCACTGACAAATCCTTACACAACCAATCCCTGTTGAAACTGTTACCACCCTCAACCAAAAAACGCCAAACTCCCATCAAAGACAGATAGCTGACTAAGAATGGCCCTGGAGTTTTCTTTTCCTCACAGTTAGATTAACATCATCCTTTTCTTCCCTCCATAAAATAGAAAACCCTAGGTTCTCACAGTTTTGGATGATTACACTCATGCGTATCTCTAGCTACATGATTATTATGTTTGCTGCTTGACCATCTCTGCTACTTTGGATCCTTTTGTGTGTGTGTTAATGTGCTTTCTAAGGAACGAGAGAGGACATACCACATGATACGTGACATGCAGAGAAGGGCGGTTCGGTTGCAGTGGAGTCATGAATGTGCTTCTGTCACCAGTCCGGAATGCTGCACCATGGGGTGGGCGGGCATCAGGTTCCGTGGAAAAAAAAGTCCAGATCCCTACACCATTTGCCCTCTCGGGTCATGAACAACAGCAATGTGCAGATAGAAAACCACCCTAAAGAAATAGCTACTGTTCATGACAGAAAAATGTACCTGAACTTAGCTGAACCTTGTAAAGTGAAGCTCTCGGTGAAGAAAGAGAAGATCCGCCAAGTCGTTTGGTGAAAGGAGGAGTCGCCATTGCTGCAGCTACCATTTTGTTGCTGCCATCTCACTGCCAGCATTTTTATCTTGCCAATTCCATCAGGCATGTAGTACCTATGAAATTTAACTATCCTTTCATATTTTACGCTACATATTTGCAACTAAGTATAGAATCTGGTGATTTTATTATTTTTTTTTTTCTAGATTTAGCGACTAAAAAACCAGAATTGTTTT
>Ga0209208_10008860_pt1 | contig 13332 bp, 7 predicted proteins | sample S1TSphfallax_3_FD_187694 | JGI IMG/M metagenome (GOLD analysis project Ga0209208, IMG submission 187694) | Host-associated microbial communities from peat moss isolated from Minnesota, USA - S1T2_Fd - Sphagnum fallax MG (SPAdes) (version 2) | ecosystem: Host-associated > Plants > Peat moss >...
GGGTTTCACTTTTGGTGTTTTGGCTTTATATTTCCATTTTCACAAAGTTAATGTTATTTTATATTATTAAAAAAATAAAATTTAAAAATTAAGTTAAAAAAATAATGATATATTTATGGTATACACAATATAATAGAGCTCATTTCTTATTTTATATTACATTAGTTTTTATTTGAATTAATCAACCAAAAAAAATTGAAACATAATTTTAAAAATGACCCACTTCACATTTTTTGTTATCTTCCATTTGAAAATGATTATTTGTCAAAAATTTAATTGACCATATGTTTATGGTCATCACCTTGAAAAAAATCCATTTGTGATATAATAATTATCAAACTTTTCACATTGCTCACAAACCTATTCCAATCATATTAAATCACAATGTTTAGTAAATACTATAAATTTCATAAAGATTTAAAATCATTTCAATCATTTTTAAATATATTTTCATTTTTTAATATGTTGTGACATACATTTTTTTGTGTAAATATATTATGACATCACATCAAATGAAATTAAAAAATATAATTTTTTTGACATTTGACTTTTTTGTGTTGGACCTACCATAATAAGCAAAAACATTGTGAAAATCCTTCTTAATAATGACATGGTTGAAATTCAAACATGAGTACTCAAGGTAAAATGGTATAATGTGGTAACAATCTTTGACCCCCTTAGTGTGATTTCATTCAAGTGTCCAAAATGAAAAACTATTGGTCAAACATCCTAACAACCAGATTTAGGTGAATTGTTAATCAATTTTTAAGTTTGTTCTTCATGAAATTAAAAAAAACACCTCCCATCTTTTACACTTCCCATTGACAATTTATGGTCTTGATTCATTTTGATTTGAACTGATGTAAAAGTTGATTTGTGGTTAAATTGCTGTACATTTTGGTACAAGGATTGTAGTTGAAGGGAGGTTTCAGGGCTGCATGGTAGTTGGTTTGCATAATCACATTTAAAAAAAAAAACTTGTAGGTCTAGTAACCCTTCATCTAGAAATATTGATACAAACACTTGAATTGGTTTATGTTAATTCCAAAACAATTGTGATTTTTTAGAATGTTCAACTATGTGAATTTGTTTTTGTTCAACTTCAAGTTGCACTTAAAATTAGGGGTAAATGACCCCAATAAGATTCATAGTCTCTTGTATAGGAAATTAACATTCAAGTTTTTCAATGAGGTCGTTTGTAACTAATGTGCATTGCTACATCATGTAATCCACTACAAGCAACCAATCATGTGGGAAACAACATAAATTACTCAATTGTGCTTGTGAACCATATAACACATTCATAAAATCAAAATGTAATGCAATCAAGGATCCACACCATCAACAAAACATCACTAAAATGATCAACTATGTCAAAAAAAACCTTGGATACACGACCATTGTTATTCCCATATTTCATAATTAGATCCATAAACAATATTTAAATATCAACCTCATAGACTTTCACTGCACCAACATAATTGCAAATAAAGATATAAAGATATTGTGATTATGTGTAAACAAGTGAAAACACATTAAGCCCCCAAAAAATTGTAATCACAAGTATATTTTTTTATAATTCATTTTTTTGGTAATATATGGACATCACTTCTTGCATCATTTTCATTTGTTTAAAGTATATTTGATTAGCTTTAGACTTAATCTAGTCCATTATTTTGAAAAATCCAACAAACATTGACAAATTTGAGTTTATGAAATATGTTTGTGACAAAATAATATTCGTTACAAAGTTTGAAAATTTGAATATATACTTCAAAACTAGGGTTGTGGATGGCATTTTTGGGTGAATTTTTTTTATGGTGTATGATATTGATATACATTAATTAAATTTAAGAAAATTTAAAAATTTAAAGTTTTTGGATAAAATTTCATTTAAAAAAAATGTGTTTTTTTGCATTTGTTTAATAATGAATGCATAATAATATATATATTTAGGAAAAAACCACTACGATATCAAAGAGGAAGATATTTATATATATATATAGACATTGCATTATTTTTTCAATTTTCTTTTGTTTGGAAACGTTTCATGACTTACAAACATGAGGCCTTATGGCCGTTAAGACATTGTAAATTATATACACCATGTACATTGATTTTATTCAATGCTCTTCATTTAATTGTTGAATCAAAATTAATTTTGACTCAAAATGAACTTTGAGTTTTAAAATGTTGTTGTGCAAATTCTAAAGTTTTTTTTCTTGTGTTTAGGATAATCAAAAAATGCCATCAAAATTTTAACTTATTACGTATTATAATACTTATTATACATCATCTTTTTTGAACAAAAGTGGTTCACTATTAATGTGCTTTCATCCAAACTTGAAAAAGTTTTACATGCATTCACGAAATGGTATTTAACACAAGTCAAACACATACATATATCAATGTCACAAAGTAATTCCAAGTTTGCTTTGGTGGTGGCATTAAATGCATTCTCATCAAATATGTGTACAACTAAGTTTTTGTATTCCTCCAAGATTTGCTTTGTAGGTGAAAACATAGAAATCCACCAAGTTTTATATTTTGAAATTTTTTTGGGCCTTGTGTTCCATGAACATAACAAGTTTCATTCTCTCCAAAGTTTGCTTTGGACTTTGCACATAATAAGTGTAAATGAATTGCAAAAAGGTCTTGATCTTGAAGACAGGAAACAAATAGGACAAGGTTTGCATGGCTTGCTCAGTGTGCATTGTGTTGTTCATGGAGTGCACTCCTCTTCATTGATGGGCGGTGAGGATTAAAAAGGGTCAACTAGCCAATGACCGGCAGATATCAAATATTGCTCTTGGGCTTTTTGGTATAACATACACTAATTTTGTATTGCCCTAGAGCCATATCATATTCCTACAAAATACAAGAAAGATGAAGAAGTTGAACATGCAAATTCATAGCTGGATTCATTGTAAAAATGGCGAATTTATATGTGCTGCAGATGAGATCAATAGGAGCAAACTGCTCTTCAGACAAGACTTGCTGCATATTGGGGAGGCAGTATAGTAATAAATGGATTCAGGTGGGGCTTTTGCAGAGGAGGAAGATCTGTGGGAGTTGAGGGAATTGGGAAGTCTTAGGACTTGGCCAGGGCATATGCAGCATCTTCTCAATTGTATATGGAGAACTTACATTGGGTAGTAATAGTCTCAAAGGGATCTGAAGGCTTCTTTCTCTTCAGCTTTTTTGATTTATTCCTTTCAATGTAGGTTTTTGCAGAATTGACATAGACCCCCCTCTTCTTATGTTTCCTCTTCAGTTGCTGGAGCTTGAGGCAACTCAGCAGTTTTCAAGGTAGCAGGATTACTGCTGCTGGAATATATAACAGCCTGATTAAGCAGCAGCTAAACATGCTTTCCACTCCTCTGACAACCACCCAGCAAATCTGTCCACCAGCATTCAAATTAAGCCGAACTCAATGTGATTCACATAGAAAATTGATTAAAAAAATGATCTAATTAAAAAAGACTCTGTGTTTCTTCACATTGGGCAACTGACTCCTTTGAAGATCACAGACAGATTCCAACTACACTGGTTGTTCAAGCTGGCAATATGCTTACTCTTCCATATGTGACTTTTTATTCTAGACCCAACTGTGTTGCACTAATTGTTTCTGGGTTTTGCATGTTGCCTGAAACAAACATTTGCTCAGAGATTTGAAAATCAGCTGGTCGAAGATTTTGAAAATTACCCATTTGGTGATTCAATAGAAGCAAATGTGTGGTACCTGTGATGTGTGTCCAGGTTGCTTCCAGCTTGAGGGATGACAGCGAGCTTGCCAGTAATAAAGTTGCATTCCAAGACTGGATCATGGAGGTTTTTATGCCCTAAGGCCATCAGCTTTGACATATTTTCAGGTGTCGAGTCATCAAGGGATGTAAGAGTCCCTGACAAGTTGTTGGTCTGTGAAAGACCAGATCAACAATGCAGCAAGTTAGCAAACATTTGGGGCTGAATCAAAGCTTGAACAAAAATTTATGGAACCCACAAATGAAAAAGATTCATTTGACAATCCAAATTATTGTGCTCCTGGCCTTGTGATTTTTCAAAGCTGTAGCTTGGGTACAGATTTTTAGCACTGTCCACACACTTTGTGGCACCTATTATTGTGTTTTCACCTAAAGGGATGATTGGAAGCTGGTGGTACGTGGATTTGAAGGTAATTGCCATGAGATTCCTTAGCCTGGAACATAATGGAGAGGTTGTGGTCTACCATGTCTGCACTTGCATTAAGCACAGAGTTAATCAAGGGTGTATCACCATCCTTGTTTTAGCACCCATTGCACCGTACTCAACTGTGCTGCATCACTTGCAGAGTAGCCAAGCTGATGCTGCCCTGTTCCCAATGACAGCACCAAAAGATTGCAGAAGTCTGTGGGGGAAAAAAAACCACACAAAGGACACTTGACAAGGATGTCAATCAAAGCTTCAGTTACCAGGTTTCAAACTTCATGACGATTATGTGCACACATTTTGAGGTTCAAAGCATGTGGAAAAAATCATCATCATTGACATTAGGGTTTGGTCTTACAGGGAGCTGGCTCACATGGGTGTAGCATCATCATGAGAAGGACTGTCGAGCAAGTTAAGTACTTATATACCTGCCATGAGGAGAAGAAGACCGGTTGCTGGAGCTTCATATCAAAAGATGGGATGATGACAGACGGGAGAGCATTCGAGAGAAGATCACCACCCAAGTTGTCATGAAGCAGCTTCTCCAGCCCTTTGGGTTTGTACTTGGGCCCTAATAGTGATGCAATGATTGTCCACAACTGCCCACAAGGACCCCTGCAAATCACAACATGATGCAGGGCAGCTCAAATTTCATATATTCAAGTTTCCAATTGTAAGGCTAAAGAAAGACTTGGCCCATTGATCATGAGCAAGTCTTGCTGATGATGAATGAAGTAGCTGAGAGGTTCAGAAGAACAAATGCCAGAGGCTAATTTGTACTTGATTTGTGGGAAGATGGTGGCAGCAATGCTTATGGCAGTGAAGAGGGACAATGTGGGGTCTTTGGTAGATGGGTTGGTGATAATAGCTGTGATGAGCCCTCCAGTACTAGTTCCTGTGACCAAATCAAAGTAGTCCACCAGTCTTCTTTCTGCTCCATCCAGATCCTACAACAATAATAAATAAATAAAATTAAAATCCCCCACCATGCCCATCATCCAAACAAACCCATGAGCCAACAAACAAACATCATCATCATCATCACAAGCCACAGGCAGAACTGCAGAGTCATCAGATCCCAGCTTCTGGATCATCATGATGGTGCTCATGACCTCCAGGCTCATGATCAAGATCATCATCAACTGCGTTGAAGCTTGCCCCATTGATCTGCACAACTTCATCCAATTATTTTATTACGCATTCTCATAGTGGACTGCGCCATCAACGATTGCAGATCAAGTTGGAGAATGTGATAATTTCTCGGCTAGAATTCTTTTTGTACATACCTGGAGTTTGCTTTCAAGCTCAGCAAGCATGATAGCAGGGATAACCCCTCGCACTCCACCTCCATCAATACTCAGAATTGTGAGGCGATTTCCTGTCAGAACTGCCATGGGGATAAATTCGGGTTCCCGGCGTTGCTGTAAGCTTCTAGAGGTCGAGCTTTTTTGCAGCTAATATTATATTTTCAGAGCTTTTGCTAGTTAGCTAGTAACTCCTCACGTCTGTCTGTCTGTCTACAAAAGATGACGATGATTCAAGCATGAAGCAATCGCACAGCTTGGAATCAAAAGCTTCAGATCCCAACTCAAGCCTACACTGGAAGAAGAAGTTGATGAGTTCCTGGATCACCCAATTCACGGATCAGTCTGCTGAAAACATGGATATATGCAGCCTAGTAGCTGCTCACCTCTCTCTCTCTCTCTCGTGTGCAGCTGAAATTGTTTTGTACTACTGCAACAAAGCTGCAGAAAACCCAACTGTTCTAAGAGCTTGCTTCGAAGGAAACATATTTATACAGAAAAACAAAGAAAGAAAAACCAGACTTGGATGCATGAATTGTGCAGTGCAGGCCTTAATTTAGAGTTAGTAAAATTAGCTTCCACAACACGTCTTTGTTAAGAGGCTCTACTTGAGATCAACATTTGACGCAGCAAGCTTTCCACTAGTGATCATGGATGATTGCATAAGCAAGCAAAGCAAAAGCAAGCAACACTTACACATGAAGAAGATGATCGAGCATCCCCCCACCCCTGCTGCACAAACTAGTTTCTGGGTCTTAAAATTTGTGACCAAGAAATGATTAATTAATTAATTCTCAATCATGTTGAGTAAAACTTTGATTGATTTTTCTTAATGCAAATCTGCTGCTGCTGCTGCTGTGATCATCAGCAGAGGAGCTAGCTTCCATGGGACAATGATGTGTATCCAAATCATCAATTTGCAAATTTCAATTGTTGCAAAGAAGGTGAAGACAAAGAAGAAGATCAAGATTCAAGATGCGGACCTTGGTTTTCACCCGCTTGCAAGGGATGAGTCCTACATGGCGACTTCTGGTCCTTGCCAAAGCTACTTACTTTTGACAGAATCAATGTAGGTTTTTGCAGAATTAACCAAGTGCATTTTGTTTTCCACCCCTTACAAGAGGTCCTCCTATGGCTTCCAACCCTTAACGTGGACCTAGCTCAGATTTCCAAAACTAACTTGAGTTTTGCGTTGCTTTGCATGACCAGTGATGATCGATGGTTAGAATTGGATGTCCATATCACTTTGTTATCTATGATAGATGCGTCATCAAATGAAATAAAAGCAATGAAAACTTACATCCTCATCTTGTTATCACTTCATCATATACTAGTCACATACTTCATTAATAATTTACTATGACTTCTACACATAGGATTCAAAGTAATAGTTTATGACTAAAGTCATACATATAGTCATTTCGGACTTGTAGTTATAGGTTTCTTAATTGTAAAGGACAAATTTTTTTCCACTGATTGTTAAATATCATAGAAAATTGAGTTAGGGTTGTCAAAATCGATATGATGCGACCATTTTGCGTAGGGCGTCATGTCTTCATTTGTCTTAATATATTGGTCATGTTCCTTAGGACTAACACAAGGAAAATAAATAAATTTACATTTGGGTTGCCCCATTATGTATGGCAACCGAAAACAAATTTAATCGCCATAGGATTGCGGATCGAAATTTTTTCATTCCCACAAAATTAACAACTGAAAAATGGCAATTGGAATACCTTAATTCTACTAATCAAACTTATTTTTTGGTCATTTTTCAATGGAGGGAAGGTAGAATGTGTAGAGTCCATGTTATTTGATGCTAGAGGATAAACCGGGGAAAGTGAAATGCAAGTTTTGCGGCAATGTCATTTCATACCACAAGGATAGAATGCTTTCCATTTGGGCTATTGATATGATGGCAATGGGTGAGTTGGAATTATAATATGTTCAAGGGCACAACCATGAATGAAAGCCCTATTTTCCTAATGTGATAGACTTGTCCCTTCACCAATAAACAATATGGAAGTATTAACCCATTTCCTTAATGGGTGAACAAAGGATGTGGCCATTGAAATGTTGAATCGTTCATTGGAAGGAAAATATGCTTTGATGTTTCAAATTGAAGGGGTTTGAATTTGTACCTTGCCTATAAACAAATAAAAGGTTTTAATAAATCCACAAATAACAACACTCAAACCTTTCAACAAGTTTCATTGCGCATGGGATTGAAATTAGTTTTAAAACAAAATTTGGACAATAAGTGGGCAAGTCTTTTTAATGAAGCAAACATCCCTTTCAATGTTTTGCTACACCTTATGTTCCTAAAAGCTATGAAAGCAACCTCTAAATCTCAAACCTATTACAAACTCCCATCATACCATGGACTGTGCACATGTTGGTTAAAATGATCCAAGGTTAATGTGTCCAAATAGGTAATTGAAAGGATGCAAAATTTGATTTACAAATATGGGTAAACCATTTTTTCTAATGGTTGGGACAACATTACATGGCATCCATTGTTGAATGTAATGTTTGCTTGGCTAAGTGGCAATGTATTCATAGGTTCCATTGACACAATTGAAGAGTAGAAGGATGCTTATTACTTATGTAATGCATTGACTCAAGGATACATTGAAATCATTGGAATTAACAACATAATTCGTACAAATTTGTACAAACAATGTTTCGAACATGAAAAATGTAATTGACCTTCTAATCCATTGTTTTTAGGTCTTTACTTTCAAGGTTGTCCTCTTCATTGTCTAGATTTGCTATTGGAAGATTGGGGAAAAATAACATGAGCAAAGTGAATTGTGGAAAAAAGAAAACTATTGTTTCTTTCATATGACAACACCATGCGCCACTAACAATCTTTCATCATTATGGAACCAACCTCATGTTTTTAAACCCCATCAAAACACAATTTGCAACCAATTGTTTAATGGTTGAAAGGTTGTTCAAATTAAGATTTTCCATTGAATGAACTATTGTCGATTCTAATTGGACAACTTTTGCTAACACATTGTGTAGTAGCCATTGTCAAACATTGTTCACCAAGGTGAAAGTTTTTTGTGTTAACATTAAGAGCGATCAATTTTAGGATACTTGTGCCAATTTTGTGCACATGGTGGAACTGGTCTTAGTGTCACAACCCTAATCTTGAAAAGTGTCAGGGTGAAGACTCACATTCCCAAAATGGGAGCTTGGGAGTCCACTGGGACTCCCAAACCTTCAAAGAACGATTGCAGGGGTCAAAACATCTCACATTGAAAAGTTCTTTATATCATTGGAAAGCTATTAAAGTGTAGATGTCTAAAATGGGATTGCATGACCCATTTGGACATCTGCAACACAATTTATGGCAAAAAGAAAGGTCGGGAGTCACATTGACAATTTTACTCCCGACCACGAAAAGTCAGGAATCAACCCGACCCCGTGCGTGCAGGTGGAATGCAACACACCATTGAAAAAAATCTCAATGCAGGCTACAACTTTGCTTTAGACCTCATCCCGATCATAGGTTTGAACGAGGAGTTATAGTCCCACAAAGTTGAGGGAGTCCAAACCTTGGTAGTTTCAAGACTTCTCCTTGGGAATCCCAGGACAAAAAACCATTTGGATGTACGTGTCGCGGACAGGCACATAAAATACTATATGGGGGAAGGTGGTGGTTTCCTCCGAATCTAGGCCGTGGTGAGTCTTGTGAGTTCGAAGTCATCCATGGCTCATCCTAACACTAAAGGTGTTGCAAACAATGTATTAACCAACTTGTTGGTTGGTTTGATGCAAATTCAAGTGAATAATTAGAATGTTTGTCATTCTTTCTAGTCCCATCCCTGAGCTTCAGCACGCCCCTCTATCCCTTTGAAGTGTTGAGAGTTGGGAGCATGCCCCAAGCTCTTAACCTTTCCGTTGTTTACTACTTTAGACTCATCTTGAGTTTATCAAGGAGCTTGGGAACGCGTCATATTGTGTTTGCTTGTATTTTGAATTAGTTTACAGGTCATTGGTTGTTAAGTGATGCACTAAATTTTGCCATATCCATAAATCTAAAATTCAAGGATGAAATTGATTTTGCAACCTTTGATAACTTGATGGAAGAAAAATAAAAATGTTGTTTATGAGTTGTCATGTTTGGCCTCCAACATAAAGAAGGAAGTTATTTAGGTTTTAGATTATTATTTTTTTTCTTTAAAAAAATATGAAGAAAGAAAAACCCATAATATGTTTTCTTTAATGTTGGACCCTAGGTTTAAAACTCTTCGTTTTATGCCCTCACTTATTGGTTGTGAACAAAGTAAGGAAATTGTTAAAAAATATGACAAAAAATTATTATTTCCTATGCTTCTTAATTGATATTATCATTTGCATCCCTTGGTTGAATCTAAAAAGGGTGTTGTTAATCCAAGGGTTGAAGAGGACTCATTGGATATCTTTGAGATGACAACTAACACAAGTGACCCAACAACACAATTGGTCAATAAAGAGCTTTTAATTTTCAAGCATTATCAAGTGGATGTTAACAACATCAAATGTCCATTGCGGTGGTGGGAAAAACATGAGATCATGTTTCCTACAATTGGCTTTTGTGCTAAACAAATCTTAGGAATAATTAGATCTCAAATTGAGATAGAAAGAATATTTTTATTAGTTGGAATTCTTATCAGTATTAGGAGATGTCGTTTACAATAAAAAAAATAAAGATAAATTGATTTTTGTGAGCAAAAATTGGCCTAGTGATCCTAGGATAATTTTTTTTTTTTTTAGTTTGGTAGATTTTATTGAGATTGATCTTAATTTAGAAGAAGAGTTAGAGGAATTTGAAGGAGCTTTTGAAAGGGATGAAGTTGTACGTGGAGTTGTAAAATTTGAATTTTTTTCCCCAAATTTCCATGTATTTAAAAGTAGAATTTTAAGTTAAGAAAATAATTTAATTAATAAAGGAATTAAATAATTAATAAATTAAATATGAATTTCCAAAAAATAATAATTGTGAGAATTAGATAAGAGAACATATTAATATCATATATGCAAGAACCACCTTATTTAAAAATTGGGTGAATTTGGAAAAGATAAAAATCTTGAAAACTTGGTTGGTTCTCACTAGTCCAAAATATATATATTAGAGAATTAGTCAAGTTCTCATAACATAATGTTTAAACCAAAACTGGCAAGCTAGTTGTTGCAACCCTATTTTGAGAAAGTATGAGGATGAGACTCACATTCCCAAAATGGGGATTTGGGAGTTCTTCGAGACTGTTGAAACTTCAGAGTTTGATTGCAGGGGTGAAAACACCTCACATTGATGCATTCTTCATATCATTGAAAAGCTATCGAAGTGTAGATGTTGAAAATGGGCTTGCATGACCCATTCGGACATTTGCAGAACAAGTTATGTTAAAAAGAAGGACCACTAAAAGTTGGGAATCGACCCAACCCCGGTGCGTGCAGGTGGAGTGCAACACACCCTTGGAAAAATTTCAACAAGAGTTATAAATTTTCTTCAGACCTTGTCCCCATCGGAGGTCTGAGCAAAGAGTTATGCCCTCACAAAGTCATGGGAGTCCAAACCGGGACAATTTCAGGACTCCTCCTTGGGAGTCCTGGGACAAAAAGCCATTCGGATGCAGGTGTCGCAGAGAGGCGGAAATAATACTATATGAGAGAAGGTGGTGGCTTCCTCTGAGTCCAAGCCGTGGTGAGTCTTATGAGTCCAGAATTGCCTGTGGCTTGTCCTAGCATTAAAGGTGCTCAAGAAAGTGAACTAACCAACTTTTGGTTGGTTTGATGCAAGTTTGAATAAATAAATAAAGCTTGTCATTCTTCCTAGTCCCATCCCAGAACTTCAACACACCCTTTTACCCCCTTTAATGTTGAGAGCTGGGAGCATGCCCCAAGTTTTTCACAATTTCGCTGTTTGAGTAACTTGGACCCACCTTGGGTCTAACTAAGAACTTGGGAGTGCATCACCAGTTCTCACAAAAAAATGAAAACCACCGAACATTAATATAAACCCAAAGGGCTAGTGAAGCTACTTCATGACAACTTGGGTGGTGATCTTTTGTTGAATGCTTTCACATTTGTCATCATCCCATCTTTTGATATGAAGCTCTAGCAATCAGTCTTCTTCTCCTCTTGGTGGACATATACAAGTACTTAATTTGCTTGACAATCCTTCTCATGATGATGCTACACCCATGTGAACCAAATCCTTATAAGACCAAACCTTAAGGTCAATGATGATGATGATGATGATGATACACAAAACCAAATTCCCCTATAATTTACATAATATAACCATAATATGTGCATCAATATGCAAAATGAAAATTGCCGCATGTTAATGTTTAGATTTGTTGGTGAGAGAGTCTAGTGAATTTCAAGTGAATTTCAAGTGTTAAGTTTGGGTGCCTGAACTCAACACCCTAAGTTGTTGTGACCTGATTTGATCTAATGATGGAGATCATCAACTAAATTAGGTTGTAACGATATTGGTAGAACTGCAAGCAAAGTGAGATTCATTTATTAATGCACATATGAAGCTTGTCTATCAAGCTACAATAGTAACTCCCATATACTTTCCTCCTATGCAGTTCACCTTTCAAGATACACATGTGCATCCTACTTGCATAAGAGAGTTCAACATGATTGATGGAGGATTGGTTGTTAACAATCTAATAAATTGGTCTATCCCAACTTCATCATACCTATAATTATTACTTTCAATTATTTTTCAACTCCTTTGGATTAAAATATACCACATTTAATACTTTGGATTTTGGTAGGTCTTGTGCTAATGTACTGTTGGTAGACTTATTTGGGAATTATGCAAGTAATCAAGGAAGTGCAAATAGGTGGTGCTTCTACAAAAAGAATGCATTATATGGTTTGTGTGTCTATCCTTTTCTTGAGCTTTTCATCTTTTTAAGGTTTAAGGAAAGTTGAATATCTTCAAATGGAAAGGTCAAACCAAATTTGAACCTCAAACTATGTGCACATAATTGTCATGAAGTTCAACATGTGGTAATCGAAGCTTGGATTGACCTCTTGTCAAGTGTATTTTTTGTGGGTGTGTTGTTGCCTCGTAGGACTTTTGTGATGTTTAGGTGTTGGGAATAGGGCACCATTAACACGACTACTTTACAAGTGATGCAACACAATAGGGTGCAATATGATGGGTGCTACACAAGGGTGCACCTTTCATTAATTCTATGGTTAATGCAAGTACAAACATGGTGGATTACAACCTCTCCATTATGTTTTAAACTAAAGAATATCATGGCAATTACCTATGAATCTAGGTACCACCAACTTCCAATCATCCTTTTTGGTGAAAACATAATAATCAGAGCGACAAAGAACCATTTTTTTTCAAGTATGGCTGGTTGTTAAGGTGGCTACATAACTCATGTATGGAGTAGCATACCTTGTTAAAAATTTGTGTGAGGTGGAGGTGATTCGGCAAATTTTTCTATTAAATAATGGCCATGATGGTGACTTTGAAATTGCAAATGTTTACAAAGTGGCGATAGTAGTCAAAATTTGATTGAAATTATTGGCGACATGTCTATTGCAAAGGGTATGTATTCGGTGATGGGGCTATTGTTGAAGGGGGAAATTTTGGAAGCAAAGTGTACACAACATCAACAAAAGGCTTCCAATTTTGCATGAAGAGAAATCATAATGTTATTTCCGTGATTTAAATACAAAATGAAGACTAGTTTTGTAGGTTGGTCTTTCAATCAAGGCACAACATGTTTAAAAAATGAAAATTCAAAATTCAAAACAATAGAAAGAATTTTATTTAGAAGTTAAAGCTCCAATCTGGGGTATTACACAT
>Ga0209208_10008861_pt1 | contig 13331 bp, 7 predicted proteins | sample S1TSphfallax_3_FD_187694 | JGI IMG/M metagenome (GOLD analysis project Ga0209208, IMG submission 187694) | Host-associated microbial communities from peat moss isolated from Minnesota, USA - S1T2_Fd - Sphagnum fallax MG (SPAdes) (version 2) | ecosystem: Host-associated > Plants > Peat moss >...
AAACCCTAAAAACTCTTTTAAAAGGTTTGTCAAAGGAGGTGTCAATTTCATAGTCCTTGATGAACTTAGAATATTATGAATCTAACCCAAGGAAATCCATTTGAAGTCCTTGTTGAATGATCATGCCGCCATGGAAATTCACTTCAACACCCCAAACCAACACTTTTCAAACTTGGCATACAATTTATGTTCCCTTGGTTTTTGAAACTATTTTTTGAGGTGGTCCACATGGACAAAATGTCATTCATATAAATGACCACAAAATCATTAGGTAGTCTTTAAAAAGGTCATTCACAAGAGTGCATAACATGGTAGGTGCATTGGTGAGCCCAAAAAATATCATTAAGAACTCACAAAAACCAACTTTGTGTAACAAACAATTTTCTCCTCATCCTTTTCAACAATTCAAATTCAATAATAGCCTAAATGCAAATCAATCATGGTAAATATTTAGGCACCCAAAAGTTGATCAAACAAATCATATACACAAAGTAAATAATGCATATTTTAAATTTCACCTTGTTGAAAGCTTTGTAGTCCACACACATTTTCAAGATTCCATCCTTTTTATGAACAAAAAAATAATAATTCCATAAGCTAATTTGTTCAATATAATGTACCTTTTTTTAAAAACTTTTTGAAGTTGAGTTTTTAATTTCTTAAGCTTTTTTTTGTAAAGCATTTTCATCAAAGATGTTATCAGGAACAACACTTCAATTTGATGGTCCACTCTTCTTCTAATAAATTGTAACTTATTAAAAAGTTCCTTCGACATCACATCCACAAATGTTTTTAAAACTTGTTTCATGCTTTCAAGAGGTTCACATTTGATATCTTCCTAAGGCATATTTTCCTCCACAATTTGCACCGTGCACAACATCATGCACCTTAATGAACCTTCTTTTTGAAATCATGGCCCCTTATAAGGCAAATTGTCATTCCATCCATGTTAAGCATTTCATGTACATTCACAAAAATTATCCCTTTTTTAAATGACGCCTTAGGAAACACTTTTACAACTAACCCTTCTATGAACACATTGTTCTTATTTATGAAGTCAATGCCTAACATTTATTCCATCACACCTAACCTAGACACTATGATATCAACCTTTTGCACATTCCCAAAAGTGAGAATACGTTTGGAATCTTGGGAACTCCTTTCACTCCCACCTACATCCCTTTCACTATGGAATGTGTTTGAATGTCTTTTACCTTGGCTTAGTATATTTAAACCCACTTTCCTTTTTTTTTTGTTCTTGTTTCATATTGCAATCAAAGCAAACACATGAAAGATGAAATGGGTTCAAAAAATATCTTAAAACTCAAGCACACTCCCATGCACAAATGTGAAAGAATGCAAAAGAATGGATCTTAACATTCCAAAATAGAATCCAATTAGGAATAAAGAGTCCCGTAATGTCCTTTAACTTTGGAACAAGGTTTTGGGGATCAAACCTTGTTCAAATTGGGGCCTTTTAAAAAATTTGGAAAATTTTGAAAATTGGGTAAAACCACATTATGGTGGCCAAAAATTGTTGCCACAAATACTATTTTTTGAAATTGTGTGACTTATAATTTCCACCAAGCGAATATTAAATAGGTTTTCAGAAATTATACTCAAAATAAAGTAGTTCAATTGCCAAATAATGCAATTGTTAAAAGAAACTAAATATTTACTGATATTGAATGATTAAAAATATATATGTGAAAATTTAATACATGTATCAATATATTGCAAAGTGAAAGAATACTGTAAAAATTATTCAAATAATTACAACATTTGATGAAATACTTAGTCATATATTGAATATGAATTAATTATACCATTTCAATTCCATATGAAAAATTTCACTCATGTGATTTCACAAAAAAACATTTGGATGAGGTTTTTCATTCAAATAAACATAACTATGATGGAAAAAGAAGTTTATTGAAAAAATATTTTCATTTGAAAGATAAAAAGAATTACATAGGAACTTCTTTGTATTAAAATATTGTTTACATGTTTATCAAAACACTAGATGAATTTTTTTTAATAAATTGTCCCCAAAATAACACGAAATGTGCTGAATTTTTTTTTTTTTGTTTAAAATACCCCCCCTAAGTGTGTTTTCACCTGATTAAGTATCTAAAGTGAGGTTGTAATGTCAATATGGAAAAAAATGAATCCAAAAAACTAGCAATTCAATTTTAACCATTAAAACACTCGATATTTAAAGGTTAAACCACCTTTGATCAAAACATGTGATACATCATTATAAACATTTTTAAGGGCTACAAATTTTCCCTTGAGTATTCTTGAATTGAAGTCCATATGAGGGAATTATGATTTCACAAAATAACAATTGGAAGTCTAGAAAATTCATGTCATTTTGATGTAATTGATGTTGCCATTTACAAAATATATTACATGGAGGAGAATGGTGATTCCTCTCAAGTTTGAACTATGATGAATCATAAGAATGTGTTTCATTTATTAAAAAGTCATCATAGGATAATATAACATATAATAATTTAAGGTAGAATAACCTATAATAACCAACAATATCTTACAATAGAACAAGTAAAAATAATTTAGGGTAAAATAACTTAGAATAACCAACAATAGCTTGTGGTGAAATGACCTAGAATAGTCAACAATAACCTATGATAAAATAACCAAAAGTATTTTATGGTAAAATTTCCAACAATAACTTACAATAAAATAGCCAACAATAATCAATAGTTAAATAACTTGGAATAACCCACAATAACCTATGGTAAAAAAATAGTCAACAATGGCTTACAATAAATAACCAAAAATAACCTATGGTAAAATAACCTAAAATGGTTGATAATAGCTTATGATATGGAATAGTCAATAATAGCCTATTGTAAAATAACATAAAATAGTCAATAATAACCTACAATAAAATAACTCAAATTTATCAATTGTAAAATTGCCAAAAATGGTAAGGTAAAAAAGAATATGCATAATAATAATTAATGACAAAAAAATAAAAATCGTTCATTTAAATAGTGATTCAATGGTTAAAATTTTGTTCCTTAAACACGAAAGTGAGAAAAGATGAAAGGTTCAAACCTTCACACTTGTTCCCTAAGTTGGTGGGTTGGATGTTTAGTTAAGTTAAATTCTTAACTTAGGTTAGGTAGCCTAGTGAAGGTTCTTAGGTGTTTAGCCCAGGTTTGTAATTAACTATCAGTGAATTTATTATTGAGGATTTAACTATTAATGACTTTATTATTGATGATTTGACTTTTAATAAAATTATTATTGATGATTTTATTACTAATGAATTTTATTGATTCTTGGTGAATTCGATTAGTTGTTTTTGAATTCACATGTTTGTAACAATTGGTCCCCATTTACTATGGGGTTGGCCATTTTCACCACAGTAAATTTATCCAACTTCACTCTAAAACCAATGAAACACATAATGAACTTGGACACATATTGATGTAATGTTAAAACATGTTTGTTTTGAACATGCAACTTTGTTATTTTACAACTATTGTTGAGATCTTTCCATAAAGCTATTCATGTTTCTTATTTGAATGTTATTTGATAGCCCCCAATTGTTGAAATAGTGGTTGGAAATTATTTTAACATTTTTCCTTTTGACCTCTTTTTGGTCATAATTATTTCTTCAATGCAACCCTGCTAAAGTATTTTATTTTCAAGACTTTTCCCATGGTTAAAAAAAGGCCCAATTTCAATAAGGTTTGTTCATGAGTTGTGAGACAACTTAAGACTTTGCATTCCCAAAAATGAGAATGCATTTTGAAGCCTTAAGGATTCCTTTTTACATTCCCACACACACTACCCTTTCACAAAGGGAATATGTGTGGGTGCCTCATTTGTCTTAGCTTATTGCAATGTGTTGTGTGGAAAAATAAAAGAATCCCAAAAAAACACTATGAATAATATTTTATTTTGTAGATATATTAATTATATATAATATGTACATTCTATTTATATTGACATTATATAAATTTAATATATTTGAAATTATATAATCACAATGCAATATATTTAATTTTAAATGGTCCAAAATTCAAATAATTATTTGAATAATACAAAAATTGACACTTAAAAACATCACCTAAAGTCCATTTCCCCTACTTTTTAAAACCCTAGATGGATTAAGTGATAAAACAACAATAATCCATCAATAATCAATTGAATTTTAACCCCCACCTAGAGATAATTGTGTTCTACATGTGTGCACGAAACAATCTAAAATGAATATTTTTCCATAGTGATATGGATTTTTCAAAAGATTAACCTACAATTGACATGTTCCAAAATTTTAAAACTTGATTTTGTTGGTATATTATTTAATGAAAATTGAATCTTTAACAATCATATCAATCATTGGACCATATTGTAGTACTTTGGCAGCTTTAACATGAATTAAATTATTTTTTTAAATGTTGATATTTTCAAATATATATTTCAATGAAATAAAATTATGAAAGAATTTTTTTAAAATCTATTGAAATATGATTTTTTCAACATGGAATCTTGAAATTGAATTAATTGTTGAACAAACATGTGTTGAAGTTGTTCATGTACTGTGATATATGAAACTTGGTGTAAATTGGGTGGAAATCCATGAATATAATTTAAAAAGTTCAAATAAATAAAAATATATATATATATAGTTATGCATAACAACCACCTACATCATATGCATGTTCAAGTTGAATCACATCCATTTACCAATAAATTATGCCATTTACCAATGTACGCTAATCATGGCCAAATAAATATATAAGTTAACATGAACAACATCCATGAAATACATACACAAACAATGTTATGAACAAGTCCAATAAATTGTTAATAACCACAAGGAACAATATGTCATAGAACATCATTTATGAATTACGTCACATTATAGTCCCAAACTAACATGGAAAGAGTATACATTTTCAAGATACTTTAAACAAGATTTGGTGAGAGGAGCAAAAATAATAACATTGAGGTAAATAACATCAAGAGCAAATTTGAATGCAAGAAAACCAATGTCTAGCTAACAAACAAAAATAGAAAAAATGAAATGATGCAACTTCTTAATCAAGAGCTAGAATGTCCCATAAAGGTCTTGTAAACATTTGTCCATTCCAAAATCAATACCAATATATTACAATAAGAATGATTGTGTAATCATGAACCTTATAAATATCATCCAAAAAGTTTTAAACCATCACTTTCATCATGAACAATAATGAGGACCACAAACTTAATTGCTTCCTCACTAACTTTATCTAATAATGTCGTCTTAACATTGAATGTATATAAATATATAATGAATCCATTCAGCTTTTCAAGCAAACCATAATATTAAATTTGCATCTTAAGTGTTTATCACATATCAAGAAGTAACACTTGAAAATGTTGGTTAACATCCACTTATATACAATTTATAAAAAAATTCAATAATATCTTCATTCAAGTTGCGATTTTTTTTTTCAAAGGTAAATTTATTTCATTTGAACATATCTTTAAATGAATAAACATTGACAATGTATAACAATGCTTACATAAAGAAGAGTGGTTAAGGTTAGTTTTTGCATGGATAACATATCCTTTCAACCCATCCCTGATTTAAAAAAATAATAATACCATGGATATATAAATTATGAATGGTCCAAATTTATGAATGTAGGTGAAGAATCTTTAGACATTAGAGTTAATTGCATGGTATGATGTTGAAACTTCTAGAAACTTAAACCTAATGGTAGGATTGCAACCATGTTTTTTCAACACATAATCATGAATTATGAACTAGCTTAAGATTGAGCTAAGAACTTAATTTAATCTTAGTTTTGAAAGTATATTGTTGTTTTTGTGAATTTCGTGTTGGTTGGGATATTATCAACAACAACTCCACAACAATATAAAATGTTCATTCCCATCCTTGAAAACAACAATAATAGTTTTGTTGTTAATATTGTATTATGTACTTTGAAAAAAATGTTTTCTTCAATCTAGGGGAAAACAAGCAAGCAATGGGGGGCTCAATGAAAAGTCTCCTTTATTTGCTTGCATAGATGGATGTAATTGCAATGTTTCTTCATGCAAGCTCCCAAACTAGCACCATTGTAATAACCACACCTTCTATTGTAAGCTACTCTATAGTGGGTGATATCGACAATTAAATAGTTATTGTTATTGGTTTCGAAATTCTTGCAAAAACTATATTTGTGGCAAAAGTTCAAGTTGCCACTCTATAGCAATGTTGTGAACAACAATTACAATAATAATAAAACTTTGAGCTCTAAAAGGACCCATTGTTTTGGGATGAACACAATGTCCATGTACATTGAAAAGAAAAAGAAAAAATTACAATATCCATTGTCCTAGGTCCTAGTTCTTCTCTACACTCACAATTTGTGTCATGTTCATTAGGCTTGTTTAGAAATTGAGAAGACGAAGAAGAATCTTTCTATTTCCAAGTATGTTGTTAATGTTGTTGTTTGGGTATATAGAGAAATGATCTTATGTTACATTGATTTGGGTTGGGTTATCCTTATTCTTGAATTTATTGGGTGTGTGTTTGTATGCATTTTTTTTAGTTGTAAGTATTGATTTGAACTCCACCCATGAAATTTTTAAAATGACAACAATTACGACAACAATAGCCTTGGTGAGCAAAAATTTGGGAACTTGCCTGTCAAGACTAGACATGCAACAATCCTAAAAAAAAAACATAGGCTATAGAAATTTATAGATTCAAAACTTATACATCACATTCCAATTTTGTTTGTTTCTTCACTAGATATGATTTTGAACATTGTTGTGAACATTTTTTCTCCACTTATTTTGGCCATTAAACCACACATATAAATGTTTCTAAATCACCTCCCAAATTGTTGCAAACCACTAAAAAAAACCCACTTCATGTTCTCACCTTTAATCACAAACCTTTGCTTTCTTTTTTAAGTTTGTTGAAATAGATAACTTCCAATACCTTCTAAAAATTAGTGGAATGGTTAAGGAAGTGGCAAACAAGAATCAAGTTAAATAACCAAGAAAAAAAGCATGCAAGCATACCTAATCAAGAATTGTAACAACTAACTAATATAAATCAAAATGTATTCATGAAAAATATTCACATCTAGTCATTCATGCAAAAAAAAAAAAAAATGATTTTTTTTTAATGATTCACCAAAATAGATTTTTGAAAATATAAATAAATTATTCAACATTAATGTGCCAAATCTATTCATGTACTATGGTTTAGAATAACATGCCCTAAGGAAGATTATGAAAAGGAGCCCAAGTTGTTAAACACAAAGAAATTTCCATAATCATATTTATTATGCAATAAGAACAACAAATTGAAATCATCACTTTGTTCATGTTTTTAATTGCAACCATACATGTCAAAATCCTTGAACCTTGTGAACCTACCAAACAATCAAAACGATTTGGGTAAGCACCAATGAATTGTAGTCATGATTACATAAAATGTGTTATCAAAATGGAGACGAATTAATGTGGATTTGAATGGGTGACATAGTTGTAGGCAATTTTTTTTGTGAAAATTTGCCAAAAGGTGATATTGTTTTTTAAAAGGGAATATTATGTCATAAATTCTTTTTTTAAAAGACAATTCATCAAATTGCAACATGATGTTGCTACATTTGTGTCCATTGGCTACACATGGAAAAGTTATTTGGAAAAGAGTTGTCAATAAAATTTTATCAAGGATGTTCACCACCTTGGCTTCATCAAGGAAGTGAAAAAAACCATTGGTCATAAGTTCCAAAAAAAAGTGAATTAAATAAAATGGTTGGTATGCGCATAGCCACAATAGGAAATGGATGTTCACTCAAGGAGGAATTAAAACAATGGAATACAAACATAAAATCCCAATACCCAAATGCAACATTTGTGTTTGAATTCATAATGTGGCATTTTGGGCAAAAACACATTATGGTGACCCCCTTTGGGACACTTTTGGGTCTAATATTATAATACATATAGTATAATTATTCCAAAAGCATGGTACATTTAATTTTGAATATCAAATTTTGTTTTTGGGCCTTACAAAAATTATTTTTACAAAACTAAAATTATGTAGTAGTATTTAAATAATAATAATAAATTTAATTATTTATATTGCAGGATCCACGAGTATATTTATAATATACATTGGTATAATAGGACCATAGATTCATTTTGACTACACTATATTTAGGGCTTCATTAGTCATTAATTAATCAATTTTAATGAAAATTTAAAAATGGCACATCTAACTATGCTTGTCATCTTCTATGTGGATGCAATTTTTTGTCAAAATTTCAAATTTCAAATTTCAATTGTGCTTTGAGGAAGACACAAGTTTGTTTAGGGGAAGAAAATGTAGCATGTTGTAAGGGAAGATAATGCAACAGTTGCCCTAAATATGGTCAACTTCTTTAAGGAAGTGGACTTTGTAGGATGGCAATGTGACATGTTTTATGAAGAAGTCAAAAAGTAGAGGAAGAAATAAAAGGATTGGTTATAGGGGAAAAGGATAAAGGTGGGCATGTGAAAAAATGTAGGATAAAGCCATAGGATGAGGGCATTACTAAAATAAAAAGGCTTTCATAAGGTGGTAGCCAAAAGGGCACCTTGCATTGTCCTCCCATAAATTTTTGGGAAAGAAGTTAGGCTTCATGAAGTTTGTTGTAGCAAAAAAAGGGGGATTGTGCCCATTTCACAACACTTTATCATATTATCACTTCAAACAAATTATGATCATATTGAAGACAATTAGCTTCTAGAAGAGAGCTATGCTTATCAAACAAACAACAAATAGTTCCATAACCTACAAACATTCCTATAATTATAACCAATTCTAGTAAACAACTATTTTAATCCATTAACATACATAACCACAACAATGTGAAAAGAAGGCGATTTGGTGGATTAAATCTCTTTAGACATCTTTCAATAGGCTATCATAATCTTCTTTTGACATTATCAACTCCTTTGTTGTTCAAAGAAATCATGAGCTAACCCAAACTACATTCATGTAAATTTTACAAGATCATCATCTAACATTGACCCTCAACACAATTCCATTCTTCCATTTTTCTTCTCATGCAATGCACAACCCAATTTCTTTGAAGTTCTTAACAATTTGAGTATCTTCCTAAATATGAATTCCCCACAAATCCAACACTTTCATCATAACCCAACTATTTTGATGCCTTCCATAGGTCGGCCTTTTTGTCCTCTATGGTTTTTCATCGCTTCCACCGAATATCACCAATTTTATCCATGATGTAATCTTGCACAACTTATTCCTATGGACTTTTGTGCACAACGAAGAAATGTAAAAATCCAATAGAACCAAACATTCGAACATTCTTCACACATTGTCCAAAACCAATAAAAACAACCATTCTACTACTCATATCCTACAAACTACTACATAAAACCCAAATGTTTAATTCATTAGCAAGGAGCCCCTTTTATATCCTTTGTCTCCCACTTCTTCATTGAATTCTTTCAAGAACACCTTCCTATTGAACTTCACCATCACCAAAGAACATCAAGGGCAAACAAACAAACAAACAAAGCGATTGTCTTCACTATTGTCATGAATTAAAACATATCAAACCAACACCATCCATTATTTTATTTCAACGCCATAAAAACCCATTTTGGACAAAACACACATTCACAACTACTAAAGGAAGAAAATGATCAAAATCCATCAATCACTCTTTTGTTCTCTTTCACCTTTCATTGGCTTGATCCTTTTCATGAGATTTTCATCCAAGTAAATTTGTTTTTATTGAACCTCCTTTCATCCCATATCACCTCTATTTAAATTAAGAAAAGTGGTAAGGTCTTTATGCAAAAGGAAAAAGGTGGGAGTTGAAGGGAACTCTTTGCAAGGCACTTGTTAAGTTGGGGAATACCAAGGAAGGAGCAAGTATGGTTAAGGGGCTTTGTGATTAACCATGATCTAAGAGCCTTTGGGTCAAGGCCTCAAATTGTGCAAATTAGGGTTAGGGGTCAAAAAGCATTGTAAATCATACCTAGCTCATTTATTTAACTCTCTCAAAAATGTGCAAACTAGTGGGTCAAAGAGCATTGCAAATCATAATTTAATATAAATTTAATCATTGCCACTAAGCAACTTGGAACCCAAATTAAATATTAAAATAAATAAATTAAAAAAAAACCTGGGTTGAAGGCTCAAAATGTGCAAACCCATCAAGTGTCAGAAAATTGAAGAAAATTAAACTCCCCCCCAAAAAAAAAAACAAACAAAAAAAAATAGTTGAATTTACACTAGAAAAAAATTCCAAATTTTTCACATTTTTGGGATCCTAAATACAACAAAATCCTTTTTGCTAGGGTTTGGGTGGCTGCAACAGATTCCTCGGACTAGGGTTTGTTGCACAGGATCATCAGACAAGCGTTGGCGATGGCGAATTACTTCTCGTAGAAGAACGAATCAGCAGATTGTAGCACATTGGTTTTTATAGTCTTAGCCACGGCCGCTCCCCCCGCTTCTTCTTCCTTTCTGTTCTTTTGTTGTGCTCGTTGGGCGGTGGTGAGTATGCAAAATGCTTAGCAGATTCACATGTAACGGGTTTGGTTCCGATTCTCACCAACAGAACCGAACAAATTTCTTTTTTTTCGAGAATTGTGATTATCTCTCTGTTGTTGTTGTTGTTGTTGTCGCTGGCTTTTGAATTTCATTAAGAGAGAATTTTTTGATCCAAGTTTGAGTTTCGAGATCTGCTGAGACTCTGTTCGCCTTTCATTTGCGGAGGAGACAAACCCTAGATGTTGAAAGATCGTGAGAGGGAAGAATTGGCAGTAAGAGGAAAGGAAGTCGGCTATATGACTTGACGATTGGGATTCAGACAAAAGGATTTTCTGGCTGATATGCCGGAAAGTTTTCGCAACAGAGAAGAATCTTGAGAGAAAGTGGATTAAAAGATTGTGAGAATTCGAGGACTTGGAAAATAATGAGTCCGGAAGTGAAGCGGGTGAAAATAAGGTCGCAGAAAGGGAAAGATGAGGAGTCCTCCTCTTCTCCGGAGACAATAAGCAACCAAGCAACACAGAGGGTTTCATTGCCTAGAAGAGTAATGCAGGAATCAGTTGCGCCGATTCTGGCAGTGAAAGCAGCAAATGGAGGTGGTGGTGGTAAGGATGTGTCAAGCCAGTTCCTAATGTTTTTGGTGAAATTGGCTGCATTGGAGATGGTGCGACGAAGCTCCATGGCCATATGCCGCCCCATCTGGTGGGGCTTGCAAGCTTTGTCTCTGATTCAAGCTCCACCTTTCAATTGGCTGCAGCGATGGACACAAATCCACATTCTTGCCCAGGCCACACAGGTGTTGTTTCTCACCTCTTCAAACCTTCAAGCTTTTTCCATATTAAGACTTGCAGAAAGCAATTTGTTGTTCTGTCTGATGAAAGCTTGTGCTGTGCCATGGCAGAGTTTTTCGATGCCCATGGTTGTTTTGTCGCTGGCAACAGCTGTGACAAGTGTTTACAAAGAGATCCAACAACCTGACACCTCAGGACAGAATCTCTCTTCATTGCGGCAGCGCCATCATTACAGTAGAGATACCATAGAGATTGAACCAAAGGAGGAAGAGATAATTGTAGCTGATGAGCAAGCAGACTCTCTGCATCTTTTGAAAAGGGAGTTGGAAAGCAAGGGCATTCTGATACCAGAGAGGTAAGATTTGCAGTCCTTTCTATTTGCAGGTTTTGGAAGTGAGATCTGAAGATGCTAAGAAAAATTTCAATGATTGTGTTGGACACTGAATTTACAAAGAGCATGCCATCTTGATTGCCAGGATTCATGATGATGAGCTTGAGCGATTTTGGATTGCTGCAAACGGGAATGTGTCGAAATTTATCTCCAGTGTGAAGAAAACAGTCCGCTGGCGTGAGAGCTACCACTTCCTTCTGCAACCTGATCTCAAAGAATGGATCCACCTGGTGTTTTGGCATGGCTATGATGCACAGAGACATCCCACACTCATCATTCGCCTTGGACTTGCCTACTCCATCCTTGTGGCTTCTGACCGTTCTCAATTCTCACAAGCAGTTGGTATGCATTCTTATTTTTGCCTCATGAATGGTTGGAAGGTGAAGGATCAATTTCAGTATTTCCAAATGCACAAAGTATGATTTTATCGCCTTTCTGCAAATGGCCAATTCTGAAGTGTTAAGGTTGATATTGGCCAAAACCTGCAACATGCATCTTCTCATTGAACAGCAGTGGCAATTAGGGGAAAAGAAATTCAGTGCCTCCCATCACTTGTTTTTCCACTGACCTCAAGATATGAAAGAAACACAGTTTTGGGATTGATACATTGCAACATTTCTTCAAGGTTTAATCATAATGCGTTCTTCTCATTTTCACCCATGGGTGCAGTTTCACAGGTGGAGCATGGTGTCTTGCACATGCTGAGTGAGGAGGATGCACGCCTCACTGTGGTGATAGATTGTGAGGGCACAACAGCATTTGGATTTCCTGTGCAAATGATGAAGACATGTATAGTGCTTGTTCAGGAAAACTACCCTACTCGGCTTGCCTCTCTCTTTGTCATCAACCTCTCACCTGTCATGCACATGGTTGCCAACACCATTATGCAGGTTATGTTCCAGTGCATTTTTCCTGGCTCATCTCTGTAGAAGAGAAACATTTGGTCATAATATTGTTAAATGTGCTTGTTAGCAACATACTCATGTCTAGTCTGGAATGCATTCTTGTTGTGTTACCTTCTAAATTTCTGTTGTGGAGTTTTCTCTGCACTGTGACAGATATGTGTACACAGTACCATTGCTTCACTTCTGAGCTAATTCAGCAGATTCAGCTCTTTCAAACATAAGTAGAATGCATTAAGAAAGTTAGGGTGAAACAACTGGAAGGGGCGTCATCATCTGTCAAAAGTCAAGATATGCAAAAGTGGCTGCTGCTTTCAGACCAACACCAAGGAAATTTGGAATTGAGAGTCAGTGATCGTTGTCTGGTTGGGTGCTGCAGGTATTGAAGCCATCAACACGTGAGAAGGTGCATGTGGAAGGCAAAAGATACAGGGAAAGGCTGACCTCATGTCTTGGGGGTGAAGAAAGAGTCCCCTTCTACTTGGGAGGCAAGTGTAAATGTTCTTTGTGTGCAGAGCTGAAATCCCAAAGTAAACAAGACATGTCACTGGTTGTTCACAGGGCTCAGTCTGAATCTGAACAACTTGAGGATGATGACATGGCCATTGAAGAAAGTGCTTATGGCGAGCGCTTATCCATATACCGATCCTACTCTTTTACACTCAGGGTGATTATTGTTGGTC